>Ga0209262_10000040_pt1 | contig 139557 bp, 134 predicted proteins | sample Lowcelwee11metaG_FD_187171 | JGI IMG/M metagenome (GOLD analysis project Ga0209262, IMG submission 187171) | Freshwater pond sediment microbial communities from the University of Edinburgh, under environmental carbon perturbations - Low... | ecosystem: Environmental > Aquatic > Freshwater >... | reverse complement strand
CAAAACTGAAAATCGAACCCACAAAGCAGATTCAACGGTAGAATATCTCCATATATTGAAGAAATAATGAAATTTCTATCTCTTAGTCTACTTTTTATCTTGATGTCCGCTGATCTTTTCTCCGCAGAAAAAAAATGGATCCCTATTGAACCGATAGATATGAACGAAAAAAGAAAAATCGATACCAATTCATCCAAGCCTCAAGCGGGCAATAAAACGATTCAAAATTTAAAAATCATTAAAAATCTGCTCGATCATGTTAACAAGGGGGAGATCAATACAGAAAATGAAAAAACTTGGTATTCCCTTGACCCTATAGACGATAATTGATATCTCCCTTTTTTATATCAACCCATCCCGTTGCATCCGCTCTTGAAGTGCGATAAGGATATACGCACTTACCGTCCCTCCATGAAAGTGACGGATTTTATCCTCCCACTCTATCGGGATTGTAATCAGCTTCTTTTTCTTCTCTTTATCCCCTTTTTGACTCTCTTCCCTCTCACTCATCGCAGCAGAACTTTTCACTTTCTCGATATTTTGAAGAAAACTTTTTTTTGCCATTTTATATCCTTTATATATATTTTAAATATTTATTTTATATCTAAAATGGATTTTACTTCCAAAATCAACTCATCCATTTCCTGATCAGCTTTACTGAATATGCGATACTCTTTGATACTTTTGCCCTCACCGACTGAGTGGGCGATATCGACCCGCTGCCGCAAAACAGTGGTAAGGAGTTCAAAATGTTCCGACATACAGATAAAATCGACTAAATCTCCAAACCGTTTCATGGCTGGATTAATATTATTAAAAAGGACATGCGTTTTTATCCTCTCCCCTTGAATCTCGGAGAGACTTTTTAAAATCTCTTCGTATTTTTGCAATCCCATCAAATCAAAAGGTTTATCACTAACGGGGGTGATAAGAAGATCCGAAGCGATTATAGCGATACGGTTATAGGCACTGTCAAATCCGCCAGAATCTATGATCGTAAGAGTATCCTCCGAATCTGCCGCAGCATGCTCTGCAAGTTCTTCGGCCGTATTAAAATGGAGCATTTGTATCGAAGTAAGATTATGTTCTTGACGCAGAGCATTGGTCACCGTAAGAGAACGCTGCGTATCAAGATCAACAATGCGGGTATCAAGGAAACGGGAGAAGTGTACCGCAAGATTCCACGCTACCGTAGATTTGCCGACTCCCCCTTTTTGATGTGAAAGGGTAAGGATCATTTATATACCTTAAATATAGATAGAATATATAAAGTATATACTTTAGATACTTAAAGTTGTTAAAGAAATATATTCATTTATCTATTATCTAAAAGAGGAGTATAATTAACATTATCGCGAAAGGAACTATTATGACTGATCAGCAGCTACTTACTTTATTTGTCGGGATCATCGCGATATGTATGGTGTTTATTACTATGGTGATTGTTTTAATCGGTATAAACTCGATGAAAACAATGGAGAAAGCACAGGAGTTTATGTCTCATCTTCAAACTGAGCTCAGTTTCCTCTCAACCAAAGCCGTCTTAACCCTCCATGAGGTAAATGGGCTTCTTGGTCAACTCAAAGAGGAAACAAAATCTATAGGAGATAAATCAAAACTCTCATTGCATGAACTCCATGATTTGATTTCGTATCTCCATGACGAAACCAAAGAACTTGCACTCAAAGCTTCCAACGGCATTGCAAAAGTGACTATTGGCTCACTCGCCATCGGAGCCCTCTCGCAGTTTTTAAAGAAAAAAAATAATCCTTAGGAGAAATAAAATGAATCAAGACAACACTCTCAGCTTTGTACTAGGTGCCGCACTCGGCGGTATAGCAGGATACTTCCTCTTCAAACATCAAGATCAAATTGTCGATAAGATCCATGAACTAGAGGGAAATCTCAACATCGATCACAATGCCCTCATCGATAAAGCAAAAAGCAAACTCGATACACTGACTCAAAGTGTTCAATCGACGATTGAGCGTTACACCCATGGCAGTGAAGATAAATCAGCCGATGAGATCACCGCTATTATGGCCGAATTGGCAAATCTACGTGAAGAAGTTAGAGAGCTCAGAACCCATTAATGGGTTCTTTCAACCCTATCGACGAAGATGACGTGATGTTTTACGAAGCATCCGAAGCGTTGTTAAGGTAAAAGCCACAATTGCCGGACCGAAGATAAATCCCCAAAAACCGAATGTTGCCAGTCCCCCTACAATAGCAAAAAAGATCATAAACTCATTCATACGATTCTTTCCGTCACTCAATGTCCGATTAACAAAATTCAAAATCACCAACTTCACGATATTATCAATAAAAAATGCCATCATCGCCCATGAATAGAGTGAAATAATCAATGCATTCATGACATTCCCCTCAAAATATTCATGCAACGCAACCGGAACCCATATCAATGCCGTGCCGACAACGGGGATAACGGCTGAAATAGCAGTCATAGCTCCAAGCATAAACGGGTTATACCCTTCGAAAAAAGAGATAAAAATTCCAAATGCCAACCCCTGTGCCAGCATAACTCCACCCAATGAATAAAATACGACTGCCGTCGTTGTCATCATATCACTGAAAAATGCCCGCTTAATGGTACGAGAAAGGGGAATGATCGGGAGGAGAAAAAGGATCATACTGCGTCCATACCAACTCAGAAAAAAGAAAAACACGACAATCATCGCCATCTCAGCCAACATCACCATAAATGTTTGCAAGCCATTTCCTAACCAAGCAGCAAGCGTAGCAATGATCTCATCCTTGTGCGCTTTCCCTAAAATAATCAAATTATCCAGAGGCTCTTTCATCCATCCTAAAAAAGCGGGAAGGTAATTGGTAAACGTATCGATCTGATCACTCAGGGCCCGAAGGGTTCCGACTACGTTAGCCGGTTGGTCAAACAGATAGTATAAAAACATCGCAATAGGAACAAACAGTATCAAAGAGAGCCCTAATGTCACGATACCGGCCGAAATAACGGAGGCCATAGAGGAAAGACGCTCAATAGTGCGTATTTTAGTTTCGACAGCACGATAGAGGGGGGATACGACGATAGCCAACAAAAAAGCGATAAAAAAACTTTTTAAGAAAGGGAAAAAAAGCCATGTGACAAGTCCCAAGGCTGAAAAAATCATAAATCGGACAAAAAGTTTATTTTCCATTAGTGCTCCTGCTTAGTATTGTTTATGGACAAAACGGTTGAAACTTCCATCTAAATGTTCGAGAGCACTACGGGTCCCCTCTTCTAAAACCGTTCCATTTTCAAGGACATAGATATAATCGGCTCGGGTAATGGTACTGAGCCTATGGGCAATGATAATAACCGTTTTCCCCCGCAAGAATGGTTCCAACGCTTCAAACAGTGCCGATTCGGTATGAACATCCAGTGCCGAAGTCGATTCGTCAAATATAACGGCTTTAGGGTTAGAGAGAACCATCCGCGCAATAGAGAGGCGTTGACGTTGACCTCCGGAGAGGCGGATACCCAATTTTCCGACCTGCGTCTCCAAACCCTGCGGCAATGTACGAACAAAATCTTCAAGTTGTGCAAGATTCAATGCATTCCAAATCGCCTCGTCGCTAATCTCATCGCCCATACTTAAGTTAAAGCGAAGGGTATCATTAAACATCAGCGGTTGCTGTAAGACAACAAACACCGCCTCACGCACCCGTGAAAAACCGATATCTTTAACACTCACACCATTATAGAGTATATCCCCCGATGAGGGAGAATAAAAACCGACCAATAACTGAGAAAGGGTACTCTTACCGCTCCCGCTCGCCCCGATAATCGCTACCGTAGTACCTGAAGTGATATCGATATTCAACCCCTTAAGTACGGGCTCTTTTTCATCGTATCCAAATACAAGATTGCGGGTCTGAATCGAAAGGGAAGTGCTATTTTCCAATACATTCGACGTAGATGAATGTTGCTCTTCGACAGGAAGTGAAAATAACTCATTGAGCCTAGAGAGGGCATTTTTAGCATTAGCAAAGCTGTACTGCATCGAGAGCAAATCCTGCACGGGAGTCATCATAAACCACAGATAGCCGAATATCCCAAACATCAGTCCGATGGAGAGATCCGAATAGAGAACCATCACCAACCCAAGTGCTCTAAAAATCTCAAATCCGCTGAGAAACAAGGTATAGGAGTAGCGTTCTCCCCGGAGCGCTTTGATTCCGTATTCGCTGGCACTTTGACGCAATCTCCGAGATTGAGCAATCGCACTTGCAATAAACCGCTCCTCTTTGTTACTCGCACGAATTTGACCGAACAGATCACACATCTGTGTTAAGTTATCCGAAAGTTCGCCGATGGTTCGGTTTTGCTCTTTTTTGAGTTTTCCGACACTTCCCGATATTTTACGGGTCACAATCATAATGAGGGGTTGAAAAATAATAATGAGGATGCCGAATAAAGGGTTAATCCAGATTAGCACCGCCCCCACCCCGACAAGGGTTGCAACAGAGACAATCAGTTTGGAGAGGGCACTTCCTAAAAACTGTTCTATCGTATCAATGTCGGTGATCAGATGGGTGATCACTTTACCGCTTCCCAGCCGCTCATACTCAGACATAGAAACAGTTTTGAGATGTTCCAATGCTCTTACACGGATCGTAAAGCTGAGTTCTTGCGACAGAGTGATAAAAAAACGCTGGGATGCAACACTGAGGATAAAAAATAAAAAGCGCAAAGCAATCGTCACCGCCAGCACGATCCCTATGTAGAGGAGCGGTTCGTGTAGAGGGGTAAAAAAATCAATTGCGTCTGTGATACCTCCCCCTTTTTTAAGAAGTACCTCATCGACAAGAAGCGGTATCAACAAAGGAATCGGGATAGAGATCATGGTGGCAAGAATGGCTATGATATTGCCCCATAATAGTGAGCGTTTATAGCGTAACATCATCGAAAAAAGGGTTTTAAAAGTCAACATAAAGAGATTATATCTAAAGAGGAGATAATGGTATGCAAGCACTGTTCTAAATAATAAAAATTTTCCTTTAGACTTTAGGGTTACTTTCTTGTAACTTATTTGAATTAATCTTCGTGTGTTACAATTTCCCTACATTAAACACAAACCACACAAGGAAATCACATGCTCGTTACTAAAAAAGCTCCTGACTTTACCGCTACTACCGTTCTTGGGAACAACCAAATCGTTGATAACTTCAACTTGTACGAAAACCTCGGCGAAAAAGGTGCCGTATTGTTCTTCTATCCGTTGGACTTTACATTTGTATGCCCATCTGAGCTTATCGCGTTTGATCACCGTTTAGAGTCGTTCACAGAACGTGGAATCAACGTTATCGGTGTATCTGTTGACTCACAATTCAGTCACTTTGCATGGAAAAATACTCCGGTAAACCAAGGTGGAATCGGTCAAGTTCGTTACCCACTCGTAGCGGATTTGAACAAACAAATTTCACGTGACTATGATGTATTGCTCGGTGATTCTGTAGCACTTCGCGGTTCATTCTTACTCGACAAAGACGGAACCGTTCGTCATGCCGTTATCAACGATCTTCCACTCGGACGTAACATCGATGAGATGCTCCGTATGATCGATGCGATGTTGTTCACGAACGAGCACGGTGAAGTTTGTCCTGCAGGTTGGGCAAAAGGTGACGCTGGTATGAAAGCGAGCACTGAGGGTGTTGCTGAATATCTTGCTTCACACGCTGATAGTTTATAATTTGAACACTACAGGAGCAATACCCTATAGGGCACGTGAGCCCCTGTAGCTACGCTTGCCGCTATGGCACTAAAGCTTGCCTCTTCGAGGCAGATTTTATCTCACTCTTTTTATTAATCATAAATCGTTTATCCTTTCTTTATGCAATACTCTTTTTTAGCCTCCTATCTTCTCATCATATTTGCTCTATGGTATTCGCGCCGTGAAAATTTCGGTCTAGAGAAAAAGATCCTCACCAACTCAATCCTCGCGATGGTTCAGCTCGGACTCCTCGGATACGCTCTCGTTTATCTCTTTAAAATCGAGCATCCTTCGTTACTGTTTTTTGTATTACTGGGAATGGTAACGTTTGGTGCCTATACGGCCAAAAAACGCTCACCGTTGGGAGAACACAGTTTTAAAATCGCGTTTTTCACCCTCGGTGCTTCGTCGGGAATCGTCTTTTTCTCGATGATGGCGTTTGGTGTGATTCACATGGTTCCTCATGAGATGATCCCCATCGGAGGGATGATCATCGGAAATGCCCTCAACGTCTATACCCAAAGCACTGAGAGGTTCCGCTCGGAAGTGAAAAATACGATTGAGACGATCGAGGGGATGATAGCACTCGGAGCTCCGCTCAAAGAGGCGCTGAGTTTTGCGTCCAAAGCATCCGTCAAAGCCTCGATGATCCCGACACTTAACATGCTCCAGACGGTGGGAATCATCCATATCCCCGGTATTACGACGGGAATGCTCCTCGCAGGTGCCGATCCGCTCCAAGCGATCTCCTATCAGCTCGCCGTCATGTACATGATGGTAGCAGTAGCACTCCTCGCGGCAGTATTTAGCACGATGTTTTCGTACCGTGTTATCATCGGAGCGGCATTTGATAAAAGCAAAAATTAATTTTTTCCCGTTATACTGCCCACTCTTCATTAAGGGTTGTAATTGAAACTTCACTGGTTAAATTATTGGATGATGGTACACGCCGGACTTTTTTGGGTCATCATCTATTTTTGTATTTTCAAAATACTAGGCTACTACGAAGTGGAGTGGGCAACACTATTTCAATGGTGGTGGTGGAATCTATTCGCGTATCTTTATGTCGCTTTGATGCACTTCATCACGATGAACAAAAAAAAGTTTTCTCAAGAATAAATTTTATACTGAATCGCTAAATCGTTTCGCTTTTGGGTGGACAAAGCAAAGCTTCTCCCACCCCCGATTCGGGCGAATCAGTGTTACCCTATGGGCAGAGACTGATCGTGACAGTGCAACGTAAAACTGCGAGGGGGCAAATATCTCATTGGTCTCGATGACGTAATCCGCCAAGCTCATCCCCTGTGATTTATGAATCGTGATCGCAAATGCGAGGGTGATGGGAAATTGACTGAGAGTGATTAGTTTCTCCTCACTCGCACCCTTTCCTTTTTCTATCCACCGCGTTTTGATCGTATCGACACGCTCCACTTTCACACTTACACCGTCTCCTTTTTTGACCCAAATCACCCCTTCTTCGATCGAAGTGATCATCCCCCGCTCGCCGTTATAATAATTCCATGCATTGCGGGTAAAGAGGATCGGTGCTCCCACTTTAAGCGCTAACATCGGCTCGATACGGCTCTCGATCATAAATCGCTCGATATCGCGTTCCTGCATCTTTTTATCATGGATCGTTACATAGGTCTCAACCTCGATAATCTCACCGTTTAGATGCTCTAACTGTGCTCTGTTATGATTTTGGGCACTGATGTTTTTGCCGAACAACAATGTCATCGTAGACATATCCTCATTCAGCGGTTTTACGAGTTCTTCGAGTGCTTCATGTGCCTCTTCATCGAGACGGGCATGGCGTACTTTCTCCAGCAAAGATAAAAACTCCGCCTCATGAGTACGGTATGACCCCTCCAAATGGAGCGTCTCAAATCCAAGTCGCTCCCATGAGGGAGATTCAAAGGCGAAATAGATCGGCTCACTCCCGCGTGTCACAGGGGGAAGCTGTAAAAAGTCTCCTACCACGATCACCCGTCCGCTAAACTCGGCTTGAAGTAGACGAAGTCGTATCATATCGAGCAGTGGCGCACCCACCATCGAAATCTCATCGATGACGATGATCTGCATGGAGCGGATCAGTTTGATGATCTTTTTAGAGGGGTCGAGTTTACCGTTACGTTCTAACTCCTCTTGGGAGTTAGCGATCCCAAGATCGAAAAAGCTGTGAAGGGTCTGCCCCCCGATCAGTGTTGCCGCCATCCCCGTCGAGGCGAGACGGGCGACCGATTGTCCCTTTTGCACCGCATCGTCTATAAGTGCACGAGTAAGAGTCGTTTTCCCCGATCCCGCACCCCCGGTGATAAAGAGGTTGAAGGTTTCTAAAATACCAAGAGCTTTTTCAATCATTCTTATCCTTTATCTCTATCACTCGCCCAAACGGCACATCTGCTTCAATAGGTGCAATCCAGAGCACCTCATACGGCGGTTCATAAGGTGGAAATTTGCCATCTAGATCTGTAAAATAGAGCAATATGTTCGGACGTGTAGTCCATGAGCTGATCAGCTCGCATACGGGTCTAAAATCGGTTCCCGCACCACCGCTGAGGGTATAGGTGATAGCCTCTCCCCGCTCAAAGCGTACATGGGAACGAACTCGATCATCACAGACAATCAGATCGATGCTATAGGAGCCGAATAACTCCGTAATCGATTCTACCTCGGCAATAAATTGAGAGAGTAGCACCTCATCGACCGATCCCGAACTGTCAATAGCAATGGCCAATTCCAAATGGCGAGAATGTACTCCCGGCAGATAGACACCGTCATACAGGAGCTTTTTACTCGGAGGGATAAGGGTGTAATCGCTCACATAATACCCCCCAACTCTCTCTCGCAGCTCACTACGCCAATCGATTAGACTCTTTTGTTTCGGTTGGATCAGATGATGGATCGCTTCGCTGAGGGGGTCTGATTTCTCCAGCGCCTCCTCGGAGCGTTTCTCTCGCTGGGCACGAGAGAGCTTTTCATCCAGCCCCGGTTCATCACGCCCTTCATCACTGTCTCGGTCGTTTTGTTCCTGATCTAAAAACTCTTTTGAGAGCTCATGATAGATCTCTTCGGCACTCAGATTACCGAACCGTTTATCGTAGGTGATTGCAGGAGGCGGAGTAAAACCGCTCTCTATCAGCAAGGTGTTTATCGCGTAATCGCACGCCATATTCCAAAGCCATGGACTTCGGTTCCCCCGCCGATGAGAATGACTCAGAGCTTCGTGCAGGGCAGAGTTGCACAGAGCAAATATCCGTTCACCCTCACTCAGAGATTCCATGTACCCCTCACGATACTCAAATCGCCCCTCACGGGTGGCAAAACTCTCGATGTTATCGTTTACAACGTTCTCCATACCGCTTGCGATCGTGCCGAAAAAGGGATAATCGAGGAGTAATTTGGCTTTGAGAAGAGAAAAATCGATCATAGCAGATACGCGTACGCCTCAACCCATTCGCCAAACGCGTCCAGATGCTCCATCGCGACACCCTGACGCTGCAGGTCTTGGACGATGAGGACAGCAAACTCGTTTTTAAGCTTCAACGTATAGCGCAATACATGCGAAAGAGCTTCCTCATTCGTATCAGACAAAAGACGTGATACGAGAACATTAGAGAGGGCATAGAGTGTGGAGAGTTCACTCGGTGCGTCACACTCTTCGCCGCGCAATATCGCATCCACATCGGGAAGGTGATCCATGATTTTACAAAACCCCAGAAAATCGACGGCCGCATCTTCCCCAACCGCTCCGCTGATTGCTTCGAGAAGGAGAGTGTGAGGCAAAGGGCTTTGGAGGATTTTATGAACCGCTTCCCAACTGCGCGGCGTCGCAAAACTGCGGAGATTTTTCAGTGGATCAAATCCAAATAATGCGCTATTTTTAAACCCGATATAGGCGATCAGACGGGGATCGATCCGCGATTTTACCGCCCACTCCCGCCAATCCTCTGCACTCACCTCCATCTCGATATGGACGAACCGATTCGCCAGCGGTGAGGGGAGACGATAGACCACTCCTCGATCTCCCTCACGATTCCCAGCCGCGACGATCGACCACCCATCAGGAAGAGTATACTCCCCCACTTTACGATCAAGTATTAGCTGATACGCTGAAGCCTGCACGGCAGGGGCGGCGGCGTTGAGTTCATCTAGAAACAATATCCCCTCCCCCTCACGCGGTAAAAACGACGGCGGTGCCCAGAGTGCGGTATGGGAATCTTTCTCGTAAAAAGGGATCCCTTTAAGATCGGTAGGATCGAGCAAGGAGAGGCGTAAATCGATGCACTCCAAATTTTTCTCATGAGCAATCTGTTTAATGATGGAGGATTTCCCGATCCCAGGTGCCCCCCAGAGGAAGGTCGGAATCTGCGATTCGATGAGAGATTCTACCGTTATTTTCGCCTGTGAACTGCGCATCAGAACCATCCTATATTATGAGTTTGTATGTGTTTTCCAAAAGTCGGGTTTGTTTTCACTGCCCTCTCAAACCGCCGATCGAGTGAGAGCTCATAGAGGACTTCGATCGGTGTCGCCGTATTCGACGCAAGGGCTAATAGCACTCCAGCATCACCGCCAGAAGCTAGCAATTCGAGTTTATTGCTAGAAAGTGAGGGATTCGAAGCGAGAGAAGCGGAGAATTGTCCGCTCTCAAAGAGGTGTTCTAAAATCTCTGGCACAGTGATAGAGTTGGAAGCAAGTGTCTCTGATACCGTATCCTCGTCTAGGAGATAAAGTTTTTGCTGCATCGCGGGTGAAAGGCTCGGATTCGCCGCCAAATTCGCGGCATAATTCTCCAACAACCGTCCGAAACGATCCTCATCCAGCAGTGTTTTCGAAGCGATTAAATTCGGATATGCACTCTCTAGCTGCAATGCACCCTCACGTGAGAGGGTAGCGTTTTGAGCGAGCAGTGAATTGATCTCTTTATTTTGAAGTGCCAATAATTCTCTCTCTAGTGCCAACGGCTCCCGATGAGCCAACAACACTGCCCGCTCCTCCAACAACAGACGTAAAATACTCTCTTGCGTATCCGGATGAAGCGCAATCGCATCCAACACCCCGTTTAAAGAGCGATCTTTGCGATTTTTGATTTCATTTGCGATAGGGGAAAGTTCCACGATGGCATGAATTAGTTCGGGGTTTCCATACCGCTCGATCAAATGGGCTAATCCGCTCATCGCATACTGGACATTATGATTACGATCCAAATCGACATAAAATCGTCCGATGATGGCAGCAGTTACGTCCCGATTGCTATCATTATCAAAAAGCCCCTCGTTCTGCCAATCGTAAAGTTTGAGGAGTTTAAAAAAAAGCTCATCCGTAATGTAGGGATTTTGGAGGAAATCGACGAGTCGTTCCTGATTGCGAGAGAGTTTGAGACTCATCAGCAACCGATTGGGTTCAATGGAACGGCATAACCACTCTTCGAAAGGAGAGAGTTCCACAATCGGCATCTGTGACTCTTCGTATAGACGGGCCGATTCGCTTTGTTCATATGGATTCATCATCCGCCCTTCGATAATGAGGGAAACATCCTCGCGATAGCTGCTGACTCGTGTGATTTTATGAAGTTTAAGGAGTATATCAAACTCATTAGAGTTGAGTGCTCGGGTTTTCCCTAACAGTAAAACCGATTTTCCACTTAGCGATTCATAGTTCATAGGGCGTATTATATTCTGCGACTCTAAAAAAACTCACACAAAGGTATAATGACGCCAATAGTTTAAAAGGATTTTAACGATGAATGAACTTTACGAGGGGATTGCCGCTTATGATGCGGGAGATTTTACGAAAGCCTATGAGCTTCTCTACCCATTAGCCGCATACAAACGTGATTCTGAAGCACAATTTCATATGGGGATGATCTATTTTTATGGCGAAGGGGTAGAAAAAGATATTGATAAAGCGATGGAGTGGTGGAAGAAGGCCATGAAAAGCGGTCATGTCGATGCCGCTTATCGCCTCAGCGAAATTGCCACATCGACAAAAACGACATTTTAGGCATTACCTAAAACGAGATTAATACTGTAACGCATATCCTCATCCAAACTCTCCATATTACTGAGCATCCATGATAAATACCCTTTATCCCCTTCGGCAATCTCAGTGAGGGTTTTCCCTTTGTATTTTCCAAACTTCAATGGACGTGTATAAAACACTGGGGTTTGTGTCAATTCTACCATCTTATCGATCGGATTTACTCCGACAAAACGTTCGCTTAAACGTTTGCGCAACTCGGTGAGAAACAGTTTTAATACCAACACGTCACCGATAGCATCATGCGCTTTCACTTCAATACCGAGAGCCTCTGCTTCAGCTTGTTCTACTTTATAGAGTCCTAGGCGATAGCGAAAATACTGCAACCGATGCGACTCTTCGTCATCAAACAGATGTCTCGCACATCGTAATGTATCAATGAGACGCATCTGTGATGTAAAACTCTCTTTAGAGAGCATCCCTAAATCAAAAGGTGCGTTATGAATGATGAGAACATTATCTACAGTATTCAGATCACATAAGGTCTGAAACGCGTGTGTATCACTACACAGCGGTTTCCCTTCGATCATTTCAGGGGTTATGCCGTGTACTTCCATTGCACCATATCCGATAGGAACCGGGGCTAAACACAAATCATTATAAACATCAACACTCTTTCCATCAAGTACCATAAAACCTAGCTGTATTATTCGGTCTTCCTCTCCGGCACCCGTTGTCTCGGTATCAAGTAAAACGTACTTCGCCATTAGTACTGATTGTCTTCGTCTTCAAGGTCAAACTCATCATAATCGTCTTCGTCTTCATCCTCTTCTTCGTCGTAGTAGTCATCCTCTTCGTCCCCTTCACCTTCACGCATAGAGGTCAATTCGGTATAAAGCTGTTCTGCCTCTTCTTCATCGATATCCCCGCTGTTAATCTCTTTGAGAAGATCTTTGTACTCATCACGGAGCGCTTGCATATCTTCAAGCTGTGCACGCTCTTCTACTGTTGCATCTTTTTGGGATGCAATAGATTCAAAAATATCATCGATGTGTTCTTCCACATCGGGGATCAACTCGTTTTGTATCAAATGTTTTAATTGTGTAATATAGGCCATTTTTAATCCTTCTGACGTGTAATTTGCATATCTCATTATACTTCAAAAATGTGACAATATACCAATAGGAAAGAAGATGTTTGTGAAGAAAAAGTTGAAATTTGATTGATTTTGAAGAAGAAAATAGATGGTGCGGACGGGGGGATTTGAACCCCCACACACGTAATGCGCTACCACCTCAAGGTAGTGTGTCTACCGTTCCACCACGTCCGCGTAAAAAATTAAAAAGCGATCAGCCGAAGCTGACCGAGAAAGAAAGATCGTACCTTACGCAGCCAAATATGGGTTAGCGTAAAGAGCGATAAGAGCGATAACAAGTGTATAAATAACTTGTGCTTCGATCATAGCAAGAGCGATGAACATAGTTGTCATCAATTTTCCGCCAAGACCTGGGTTACGTGCAGTACCTGCGATAGTAGCAGCAGCAGTGCTACCCATACCGATTGCTCCACCAAGAGCAGCCAAACCAAGACCAACACCAGCAGCGATCATAGAGTACGCTTTCAATGTTTGGTTTGCAACATCTGCAGATGCAGCAGCTACAGCAGGTGCAGCTTCAACAGTTGCTTCAACAACCGCTACCGCTTCTTCAGCACCGAATACTGAAGCAACAAGAGCGAGCATAAGAAAAAGAACTTTTTTCATAAGTAATCTCCGTATTTAAATCAAAGTCCGTTCGGATAGTGTCCCTACTTATCACTTTGTGGGTGGAAGTATAGTGAGGATGAGCTAAAAAATTACTTAGCTCTACCCAATCCGATCTTATTTCCTTTGAATTCGACAATCTCTACCATCAGCTCGTCTCCCTCGTTGACCACATCACTCACACGGCTAATATGCCCATCAGAGAGTTTGGAGATATGGATCAATCCGTCAATCCCTCCCGGAAGTTCGATAAACGCACCGAAATCGACGATTTTTTTCACTTTTCCTTTGACGACATCACCTACTTTGTATTCCACTTTCTCAACCGGAGTCGATCCGCTCACGATCCCTTCGATATGATCACGTGCTCCCCGTAATCCGTCACGGTTTTTTCCGGTCAATTTAACCGATCCTTTTTTCTTATCAATATCGATCGTTACATCAAAACGCTCGATAATTTCACGGATCGTTTTTCCTGCTTGACCGATAATATCTCCGATAAAACTCGGATCGATATGGAAAAGATCGGTGCTCGGTAATGTCCCTTCGTTAAGCTCGATTTTTTCTTCACTGTTCATCATAATATCAATGATATGGGCTCGCGCTTTGGCTGCTTGGTACAGTGCTTCTTGAAGAACATCAAGGTGGATACCGCCGAGTTTGATATCCATTTGCATTGCGGTAATCCCCTCTTTGGAACCTGCTACTTTGAAATCCAAATCTCCGTCATGATCTTCTAGCCCCATAATATCGGTCAAAATCGCATGACGATTTCCCTCTTGAACCATCCCCATAGCGACGCCTGCGATAGGATCTGCCATCTCAATATCTCCTGCACGAAGTGCCATATAGCCTCCGCATACGGTAGCCATTGATGAAGAACCGTTCGATTCTAAAATCTCAGAAACAAGACGAATTGTTTGTCCGTTACGGACACAGGCACCTTCAAGTGCTCGTTTAGCAAGATTGCCATGACCTAGTTCTCGACGGCGCGGTGCACCGATCGGTGAAGGCTCTCCGACACTGAATCCCGGAAAGTTATAATGAACCATAAATGCTTCATTTTGAGTTCCGCTGTCGGTAAGATTCTCAAACATCTGGGCATCTTTAGCTCCGCCAAGAGTCAAGATAACCAACGCTTGGGTTTGTCCGCGGGTAAAAAGAGCTGATGCATGTGCACTCGGCAGTACATTCGTCTCAATTCTTATCGGGCGTACTTCATCGAGTCCACGGCCATCAGCCCGTACTTTTTCATCCAAGATCTGAGTACGAACCATGGAACGTTTCACCGATTCAATCGCTTTTTTCAATTCATGCTCATTCCACTCGGGCTTTTCCACCATAATAGTTTTACGAATGGTTCGAAGCGCCGTTGAACGTTCGGTTTTTGCCATTTGGCTAATCCCGCGCTTGAGATCTTCGGTATGGTTTACACGAACATACTCCATCATCTCTGCGTTTATTTCACTCATTTTATACTGAAGTTCAAATGGTGCGGAAGCGAACGGTTTAAATGCATTCTCATACGCAGTGTTAGACTCAAACAAAGCTTCTTGAGCCGAAGCAAGAACACGGATCAGTTCATCTTCATGCATCGCATTCGATACATGTACAGGAATAGCGGGTACACTCATAGCAGGATCAACCATCGGATCAATCATACCGATCTCAAGAACCTCCATCTCATCGCTTCCGAGTGTTTGCATCTCGATCATCAGCATATCTTCTTTGCTTCCTGCCAAATACAGATCAAGGGTACTTTTTTCCAGCTGGCTGCGATTCGGATTAAAAACGATCTCTCCATCAATTTTACCGACACGTACCGCACTTACAGAATTAAAAATATCAATATCCGATACATAGAGTGCCGCTGATGCGGCGTTCAGCGCTAAAACCTGTAAATCAGCCTCTTTATCTGCACTAAGAACCATGACGGTGATTTGGATCGGATTCGCGAATCCTTTCGGAAACAAAGGGCGCAGAGAACGATCCACAATGCGTGATGTCAATGTTTCAAAATCACTCGGTTTGGTTTCCCGTTTAATAAATCCCCCCGGAAATTTCCCTGCCGCATAGCTTTTTTCAATATACTGAACCGTAAGCGGTAAAAAATCTTCATCCACGAAATCGGTCTCATCGACAACGACTGTTGCTAAAATTACGGTATCTCCGCATTTGAGCCAAGCAGCTCCATTGGCTTGCGCTGCGACTTGATTAAAAGCATACGCTTCAGTTTTATTTTTTAAGGCTAATTCAACGTTGTAATTCATCTCTTCTCTCCAATATAGTCTCTATAGTTTCTTCATCAACCGTCTCAAATTCGTGATAGTAATACCCCGTATCGATATAGTCTTCGATCTCTTGGAGGCAAAATACCCCATCTACAATCGGATCCAATGCTTCTACGACACTGGTGGGCATGATCGGCGCTGCAACATAGACCGCTTTGGCTTTTTGCGCAAATGCTGTTTTGATCGCACACATCAATTTTAACCCTGTCTCACTCCCCTCATCAATCAAAAGTATATTTTTACCCTTCATCGATTTGAAATGTTCTCCCTTACGATATTGATAAACCGCACTGAGAATTTTCTCTTCATGCTTGCGCGTTGCCTCACCGTATATGTAATCCACCTGTATCTCAAATGCATCGACAAGGGCTTGATGGATAACAATTTCTTCGGTTTCACTCACCCGTGCCAATTCGCATTCAGGATTCTGAGGAGCGGTTATACCCGCTGAAAAAATAAAATCTATCGGAAGCTTAAGACGTTTATTCATCTCTGAGGCGATCATCAGTCCCCCAGATGAGACGGCAATCAGATTCCATCCCTCACCCTTCATCCGATCTAGCGGGAGAAGCTCTTTTAGCTGTAAAGCGGCATCAGCGCGGTCTTTAAATAAATAACGTTGTATTCTCATAACTGCCTAGCGCGCCATCGAAGCTGTGCCGCTCAGGTATTTAAGATCGTTGTCGATAAATCGAAGACCCAATCCTAAGAAAATATTCTGTGATTGTGGATTGAGGAAGTTGTCCCATCCGCCATAAAGTTCAAGATGTTTGAGCATTTGATATCGTACTTGAGCCTTAAGATGGGCACGTGTTCCGCGGATGTCGTTGACTGCATTGAAATCGAATGCTTCTCCGCTGAATTTCAACCGGTCATGATCCATAAAATAGTCAATCCCTATCCCACCGGTCGATTCGATGGCTCCAAATCGCAATAACGTATTATCAAACCGTTTTCCGTATTGAAGAGAATAATAGGTTTCCCCCTTGATATTTTTACCCGGAGGGTTTGTGTCATATTGGGAATAATCATCGGTACTGACCAAATCAAACATATAATAGGTTTCGGGGTTCGGGAGATAAGTAACCCCTAAATAGACTTTTCCATATTGATCGCGCATCATATAATCTGTGTGCATCGCCACTTGCAATTCACTGGTGGTAAAGTTGCTCAACATTGAATCAATTTTACCAAATGCCTCTTCTCCACTTTTGAAAAATGAGCCCGCATTTGCAATCGTCTCTTTCAATGAAGACCTGTTCTCGGTAAGTATAACACTTACATTATCTTCGATTTTGACAAACTTATCAACCGCTTCGGGGAGTTTATGCTCTAAGGAGCCGCTAATATTATCCATACGTGTCGTCAAAGAATTAATACGTGCCATAATTGCCGGAAGGTCTTTATTGACCGTATCGGCACTCTGAGCAAATCCCGCAGACATCGCTCTAAAATTGGTGATCGCTTCATGGAGATCTTCACGATTATCGACAATCACACCGTCAAGATTGACCCCAACATTTCGAAATGCAATAATCATCTCTTGGATTGCAGCACGGTGTTCATCATCAAGAGTAGAACGGAAGTCTTTCAATAAGAGCTCTAATTCTTTAGCAGCGGCATTCACCGAGTCACTGGTTTGATCAAATGATGCATACCGTTTGGACTGAGATAAAACTCCCCCAGATGACAAAAAGGCTGTTGAATCCCCAACAACAATATTAATAACTTTCGAACCCAAGAGTGATTCTTGTGCAACAATAACCGATGAATCATCCGGAATTTTCACATCGTTATTAACCATTAGGGTAAGCTTAACCCGCTTCCCTTCAATCTCGATCTCTTCCACATCTCCGATGGTAACCCCGTTCATTAAGACATGGGTATGTTTTTCGATACCTGAAGCATCTTCGATATATGCTTCTACCGGATAACCTTCGCTTCCCCATTTTCCGAGAGACGTCACCTGCGTAGATAGAAACAATAATGCACCTAACGCCATCACGACAAAGAGACCGATTTTAGCTTCCAGTTTCATACGTAATCCCCTCTTAATTACCGGTGAGTTTATAATCGAACTCTGCTCCACCGATCGGTTTTAAAATTATGCTAATAAAAATATACGAATCTTCGACGGAATCATTCGCACTGCTGTTGGTTAAAACCGGCCGCCGATTTTGAACGTATCGGATTCCAAGATCAAAACAGCGCTGTGAATACAATACTCCGATTTCATTCCGTTTTAATAATGCTTCCGTGTAATCGTAAGCAATATTACCAAAAATTTTATAGTTGCGATTATACTGATAAGCTGCATCCGCCGTCCAATACGACGCATACACCGTACTATTGTTACGAAGCTCATCAGTATAGTAATGGCTTATTCCGGCATTCACAACTTCACCATTATAGCGCAGGGTATTTTGTTCTTTCGTGATTCGATTACGATCATGATTAAAAGCCGTTTGATTATAAAACGAGATCGTACGTGTAATCATCCACTCCAATTCATTTTGCAATTCCCCATAATAGCTTCCCTGATCATCATAGCGAAAATTTTGAGAGAGACGATCTACCAATAATTGTGACTCATTTTTAAAAATATAGTTATTAATCCCTAACGAAAGGGTATCACTAGGAGCGGAAAGGGTATAAAACTCACATGCTGCTCCGGCATACGTACCGGTAATATCACAAGAATCTCGATACGTTTCATAGTAGCCATCATAATAACGGCTTCCAGCGGAGGTATAACTGGCAAAAGGGTTAATAATATGGGTTATATTGTTATCGTAGGGTTTGACCAATGATGAACCTAGACTGATCGTATGATCTAGCTGAGCGTATTTTCCCGGTTCATACATCCCCTCCTCGGCAGGACGCTCATTCGCATAAAACCCTATCACTTTTGCGGAAGCATTCATTGTGTAACTAAGATCGATATATTCTTCAAATAATGAGGTTTGAAGTGTCATAGGAGCATTAAAGTTCCCTTCAATCGCCCTTTTTCCATTCGGTCTGTAATAGTGTGTCGCTGTAGCATCACCGCTTATTAAAAGATAATTATCAAAAAAACTTTCCAAATATCGGTGATAATGAAGTGTAGGCAAAGTTTGAATCGTTTCGTCATTGCTCTCGAGATTCAAATATTGATAATGTTTAAAATAGCTACCGAGATAATTATCTTCACTGTTATAATAAGCGTTTATCTGTGACATTACCTGATTTGAGGTAACATTTTGGGTTTCATCACTCTGCTGCAGATTTAAATAATCGACATCATTCATCCACGAACCTTCGATATAAAGCCCTGATTCTCCCTCTAAATCCGAATCAAACCATTCGCGTAAAGGGGCACTGTGCCGATACTTAATATCATATCCGTAATGTTTAATGTGTGCTAAATCATTCTTCAGAGCATATTCGCTCTGTTCTCTAAAATAGCCCATCCGAACGGAGCCTTGAGAGGAGGGGGTATCGATAAAACGAAAATCAGAGTAGATCCCCGATCCCCGCATCGTACGAATTTGAGGACGAAGCTCCAAATCCCACCAGTTATCCGGAGCAAAATAGATCGGCTGCTGATAATAAAACCCTTCAGATCCTGACCACCCTATAATAGGGATCAATAATCCTGTTCGACGAGTTCGGTCAGTTGGGTAGCCAAAATAAGGGAGATAAAATACAGGCACTTCTCCGATCTCTAAACGCGCATTGTATAAATTAACCCACATATTGTCCGTATTATAATCCCCGCTGGTAAAACGGATTTTCCACAAAGGATCGGCTGAATCACATCCCGATACCGCACCGCTGGAGAGATCAATATCATTTCGGCACCCTTGAGCTTCAGCAGCACTCATCCATAAACCGGACAACTGATCCGTTGCGTAATAAGGTCTTGAATAACGGGTATCATCCACAAAATTCAAGCGGGTGTAATCACTTATCCCGTGATATTGTCCCCCTTTGAAAATACTGACATCCCCTTTGGCCTCCATAATACTCGTATTACGATCATAAATAAGCTCATCAGCCGTAATAATTTCATCTTGGTAGAGGGCAACCGGATTACCCTTGGCTGTCGCAAGTGAGCCGTTTGCATCAACATTGACACCATACAGCTCTACACGCTCTTCACCTAACAATACCGTTGATGCAATCAAACTGATCCAGAGAAACTTATCCATTAATCACCAATGTTTTTCCGGTTCGATCATGCCAACTCCGACGATAGGGGTCGAGCATTGCCCAGATAAATCCAAGATAAAAAAGGATCTCACTCACAACACGGAAAACACTCCGATTAAATGCACTTAAAAATCGAGGGTTGGAGAGGGTTGAGAGTTCAATAATACGGATTTTCATCACAATTTTTCCGATGCTTGCACCGTACTGCATCGTAAAAAAGGTGTGATAGAGGATTTTAATCGCCATATATTCCAATAAAAAACTGTTAGTAACCGCAATCATCTCTTCCAACGTGTTTGCATTAGCAATCGTATCCCATAAAATGGCAATCATAATAATGGATAAAAGGAGTTCATCGATACCAAAAGCAGCCGCTCTCTGACGTACCGAAGCAAGGGAAAGGTGCTCACGCTGTAAAAGAGAATCGAGGTGTTCATCCATTAGCGAAGTGCCTGATACGCGATATCTGTACGCAATTTTTTGCCCGCAAAATGGACTTGACCACAAAGCATATAGGCTCGATCGCGCGCTTGTTTAATACTATCCCCTACTCCGACACATACAAGTACCCGTCCACCATTGGCGTAAAGTTTTCCATCCTCACGGCTCACACCCGCATAGGCAATATGGGTATTTTGTGCAATCTCATCATGATGAACATCATCAACAATAATTTCGGCAGGTTCAGAGTTGTCATATGGATAGTTACGACTGGCCATCACCACACCGACAGCAAATTTATCGTGAAATTCGACATTGAGTGTATCGAGCTGCTTCGTAGAGGCTTTGTAAAAAAGTTCACTCGCCGGTGTTTTTAAAAGAGGCATCAAAATTTCACACTCAGGATCACCGAAACGGACATTAAATTCCAACGTAATCGGCTCACCGTTAACAATCATAAGCCCGATAAAAAGAACCCCCTCAAACGGGGCCCCCTCTTCTTGCATCCCGCGCAACGTTGGACGGACAATACGATCTTTCACTTTTTCATAGATTACATCATCCACAAGTGGTGTCGGAGCGTATGCACCCATTCCTCCGGTATTGGGGCCTTCGTCATTATCGAGGAGCCGTTTATGATCTTGCGCGGCAGGGAGGAGGATAAAATCTTTTCCGTCACACAAAGCAAACATAGAGAGCTCATATCCGTCTAAAAACTCTTCGACAACAACACGTTTGCCGGCATCTCCGAATGATTTTCCGCTAAGCATCTCAGAAACGGCGACTTTAGCCTCTTCATAACTCATCGCAATAATGACACCCTTGCCTGCACACAACCCGTCCGCTTTCACAACAATAGGGAGTGGGAGAGATTCGATAAAAGCAAATGCATCACCGATATGATCGGTTTCGATATAGCGGGCGGTTGGAATAGTGTATTTAGCCAAAAAGTTTTTCATATAAACTTTTGAACCCTCTAGCTGTGCCGCCGCTTTAGATGGTCCGAAAATCACGAGATCTTTGGCTTTAAATACATCAACGATACCGTCACTGAGAGGTCCTTCAGGTCCTACAATGGTTAAATCAATTTTATTATCAAGGGCAAATTGGGCAAGTTTTTCATACTCTTTAATCTCAACGTTGGTTCCCAACATCTCTGTTGCACCGTTACCGGGAGCAAAAAACAATTCACTTACATCAGGGTCTTGTTTTAATACCCGTCCGATTGAAAATTCACGCCCGCCACTACCGATTACCATTACTCGCATACATTACCTTGAAAAAAATTTTGATTATCTTATCTGAAACTCGCAAACGTTTCTCAAATAAGGGAATAAAGCCCGGGCGGGCGTTTCGCAGTAGCTTCGGTTCTCAAAGCCGAAAAAAGCCACTCGAGCGTCTTTTCCGGCGGCAATCTCTCACGTAAAAAATACGTTCAAACGAGACCACCGACACTCAAAGACAACTACGGCTGTGACTCCATGTATATGTAGAACCCTCATATTGCGGTTACTCGCTGCGCCCAGAGTAAATAATTATAGCCCTAAAATCTTAAAAGGGTGATGAATTTTACCCTTTAGAAGCAATTTGACGCGCCAAATCAACAGCAGCTTCAACACTCGTGGTAGAACTAAGATAAGAAGCTACATCTATGGGAAGAGCATTCTGGGTCGTTGTACCGATCACAACGACATCTTGTGTCGGAAATATCGGATAATTTTGAAGAAAACAACGGATACTAGATGGGGAAGTAAAAACTAAAATCCCCTCCTCCGAAATCGTGTAATTAGCTGCTGCTTCATTACAGATAGTCTCATAAACGATCGCTTCATCAATAGCAAATCCTTCACTTCGTGCATGCTCAACCCATTCTGAAGCAATCACTTTTGGACGTAAATAGAGCCATTTTCCATCACGTTTTTTTGTTTTCAAAATAGTTGGAATTGATACTCCGTATCCATCTGCGCTCTCGATATCAATAGCACCCGTTTCTCTTGCAGCTGCAGCCGTGTTTTCTGATACACAAATGCATTTCAGAGTATTCCAATCAAGATCATAATTTTCTAACGCCAAAATGGCCTGTTTCGAAGTGAGAATAACCCCTTCATATTGCGTGAAATCGATAACAGGATTTAAAAAAGAGATAGTCAGAATAGGGATGTGGACAACTCCCTCATAGGGAGTTTTGGAGATGAGATAAATGGGGCGCAAAATGCGAACCTTTTATTCCCACTCGATCGTAGCAGGCGGTTTGGAACTGATATCGTACACGACGCGGTTAATTCCGTCCACTTCGTTGATGATACGGCGGCTGATACGCTCTAGCAGTGTATGAGGAAGATGGGCAAACGTTGCCGTCATCCCATCCACCGCTTCAACGACGCGTACACATACGGTATTATCATAGGTACGATTATCACCCATAACACCGACCGATTTTACGTTCAGAAGTACCGCAAACGCCTGCCACGTTTTGGTGTAATAACCACTTGCTTTGAGTTCATCGAGCAAAATAGCATCCGCTTCGCGAAGCAAATCCAAATCCGTTTTGTTCACTTCACCCATGATACGGATACCCAATCCCGGTCCCGGGAACGGATGGCGGTTTACCAATGAATCAGGAAGTCCGAGTTCGAGTCCGAGTTTACGTACTTCATCTTTAAATAGATCACGTAACGGTTCAATCAACTCGAAATCCATCCAATCAGGAAGTCCACCGACGTTATGATGTGATTTGATCGTAACCGAAGGTCCGTTTACGGAAACCGATTCGATAACGTCAGGATACAATGTCCCTTGAGCAAGGAATTTAATCCCGTCATGTTTTTTGGCTTCCGCTTCAAACACTTCGATAAAGGTATGACCGATGATTTTACGTTTCGTCTCAGGATCGGTTACACCGGCTAGTTTGCCGAGGAAATTTTCCGATGCATCGGCAACAACGAGAGGTACTTTAAGGTGGACTTTGAAAATATTTTCCACCGATTCTCGCTCCCCTTTACGGAGCAATCCGTTGTCTACAAATACCGGAATCAGCTGATTCCCGATCGCTTCGTACAGTAATGCTGCAACGACCGATGAATCCACCCCGCCGCTGAGGGCGCAAAGAACTTTTCCCTCACCCACTTGAGCACGGATTTTAAGTATTTGCTCTTTTAGGAAATGCCCCATATCCCATTTTTCAGTAATGCCGCAGATTTTACGGGCAAAGTTGCGGAGCATCAAATACCCCTCTTCAGAGTGGTTCACTTCCGGATGGTACTGCATCGCGTAGACCATTTTTTCTTCATTGGCAATCGCCGCATACGGAGAGTTCGGTGAATACGCGATTGGTACAAAACCTTCCGGCAATACATCAACTTTATCCGAATGGCTCATCCACACCGTACGCTCATCTTCACACCCCTCAAACAAAACGGAGTGTTGTGTCATATCAATGGTGAGTTCCGCTTTACCGTATTCATGATGATCACTGCGGATAACACTTCCGCCGAAATCGACCGCGATACGCTGCATACCGTAACAAATTCCGAGTACCGGAATACCGAGTGCATAAACCCCTTGATCAACCGTGTATGCATCTTTGTTATACACCGATGAAGGTCCGCCGCTGAGGATGATCCCTTTTGGATTTTTTGCTTTGATAGCATCGATTTTAGTATGATAAGGAAGTACCTCACAATAAACTTTATCTTCGCGCAGACGGCGTGCAATCAACTGTGTGTACTGTGAACCAAAATCAAGAACGATAATATTGACATCTTTCAAAGGAGAGCCTTTAAGTGGAGATAATCGGGAGGGTAAGCTGATATGTACCCTTTGCGTTAATGAAAGGGTACCCTAATGTAGATTAATTTTGAATATACTCAACTCTCTTGAGTAATAAAATGGACTCCGATCGATTCGTGACGCTTTTGTGCCGAGACAACAATACTAAGTGCCGTTAATAGGCGCAAACGCAATAATCTTCCCACTTCACTTGCTAGCATCTGTGTTATAGACTCAAATGCCAACTTCAAGCCTTGCGGGGTGCGCTTGATCGAAACATTCTCCCACATGATACGGCGAAGCTGATCTTTTTTCTCTTTGTCACCTGCTATTTCAAGCAGCTCTTCTCCAGGCGTGAAATGATCACTGCACCCGTGTACTGTACGTTCTAAAATTTTTTCTGCTGCCCTCTGAGAAAAAACAAGCCCTTCGAGCAAAGAGTTACTAGCCAGTCGATTGGCTCCATGAACTCCCGTCGAAGCTGCTTCTCCAGCTGCATAAAGCCCTTTTATTTGAGGTACAGCCCCATCGCTGTCTGTTTTAATTCCCCCCACGGCATAATGGAAGGCGGGAGAAATAGGAACCCTCTCTTTTGGAAGATGGTAACCTAAATCATTGAGTGATTTATAAATATTCGGGAAACGCTCTTTAAAATATTCGCTCTCAAAATCTTCACACGAAAGATAAACCTGTTTACCGCTGCGTTGGCGGTAATCAAAAATAGCGCGACTGACAATATCACGGGGTGCCAGCTCACCGCGCGGATCGTACTCGAACAAAAAGCGATAGCCGTTTTCATCGACGACATGCGCCCCCTCACCTCTCAGTGCTTCGGAGAGGAGCTGTTTACGTGCCCAGTTATTGGCAACAAATACCGTCGGATGGAACTGCATCATCTCCATCGATTCAAGTTCAACCCCTTTTTCAATACAAATGCCGTGAAGATCACCGCTGATCGTTGAAGCATTGGTATGGTATTCGTACAATGATCCCACCCCGCCGCTGGCAATGATGACATTATCGGACAAAATAATTTTCCGTTTCCCCTCGCTAAATACTTCCACACCGCAACATTGATTATTTTCAATCAATAAATCAACCACCGTTGTATCACTCAGCATTGGGTGGGGATTTTGGTTCAATAAAAAGAAATGAAGATGTCTTCCTGTTGCATCCCCTCCGGCGTGGAGAATTCGACTACGTGAATGGGCTGCCTCTTTGGTATAGAGCAAATTTCCCTCTTCATCTTTATCAAACTCAAATCCGCGATCAATCAAATCCTTTATTACCCCTTGAGAACTTTCACTCATCAATTGCACTGCGGCTGCCTTACACATACCTGCCCCCGCATCAAGAGTATCTTGGACGTGAGATGCGATATCTTCATCATTGTAGGCTGTAGTAACACCCCCTTGCGCATAATAGGTGTTACACTCCCATGGGTTTGATTTGTTGATGATTAAAACTTTTAACCTTTTCGGCAAAGCAATTGCCGCATACAATCCCGCAACACCCGAGCCGATAATAACAACATCATAACGCAACGGAAGGTTCCTTCACTGGAGCAGGTTTTTCATAATAAGGAGGAGCTTTATAGCCGCATCCGCTCATTAGTCCCATCAAAAGGACTACACTGCAGATCATCATCCATTTTCGCGCCATGACTCTCCCCTCTCTAAAGTTATTGTAGTTGGATGGTATAATAGCTACCATAAATTATTGATTAAAGAGTTCAGCGATGATCGATCAGATCCGTTCTTTGCCCCACAGTGCAGGAATTTATCAGTACCTAGATGAAAAGGGGAGAATCCTTTACATCGGAAAAGCTAAAAACCTTTCCAAACGGGTTAAAAGCTATTTTAATCTCACCCCTAAACTTTCACCTAAAACCTCTCTCTCCCTACGTATTCAAAAAATGCTATCGGAGAGTGTTGGACTTCACTACATCATCGTTGAAAATGAGCACGACGCCCTCATTTTGGAAAATTCTCTTATCAAACAACTCAAGCCCAAATACAATATTCTCCTCCGTGATGATAAGACATACCCCTATCTCTATGTCGATATGGAAGAGCCCTATCCCCGTTTTGAACTGACCCGAAAAATCGTCAAGGGAAAATCCATCCGTTATTTCGGGCCGTTTTCGATCGGAGCACGCGACATTCTAGATTCTCTTTACGAATTACTCAAGCTTGTTCAAAAAAAAAGTTGCTTAAAGGGTAAAAAAGGGTGTCTTTTTTACCAGATGGAGCAATGCCTTGCCCCGTGTGAATTTCAAATTCCAAAAGAAGAGTATCTTCCGATGGTGTTCCAGGGGATCGAATGGATTCAAAATAAAAACAAGCTCATCAAGCAGCTCGAAGTTAAAATGGAGTTTTACTCCGAATCACTCCGATTCGAAGAAGCTCTCATACTGCGAGATCGTATCGAGCGAATTTCTAAAAGCGAAATCACCTCGCAAATCGATTTGGCATCGACCGAGAATTACGATATCTTTGCAATAGCTGCCAATGAAACACGCGGCTGTATCCTCCGTCTTTTCATCCGTGATGGAAAAGTGGCTTCCACTTCCCACGATTTTCTCCCCATTACCCCCTATTTTTCACTCGATGAAGCGTACGAACGGACTCTGATCGGATTTTACGGCAACGAAAAACCTCCTATTATTGCCCCCATTTTGAGTGCACACCCTTTTGAATCGAGTGATTGGGTATGTGAACACTTAACTGCTGTTTTTGGGAAAAAAGCGATTCTCGAAGTACCGCAACGGGGAGCGAAAAAAGAGCTCATAGATCTTGCCCTCACCAACGCTCAAGAGCTTCTTCGTACACCACAGCCTACCAACGACATACTCTTGTCCGCGATTCAGAAGCTCCTAGATCTTGATGCCCTGCCCCATCGCATTGAAGTGTTTGACAACTCTCATCATGGAGGCTCTGCCACCGTCGGTGCCATGGTTGTTTATCAAAACGGCCATTTTGATAAAAAAGGGTATCGAACCTATCATCTCCATAAGAGAGATGAATACGGCCAAATGTCTGAAATGCTCCGACGTCGAATTGAGAGCTTTGCAGATAATCCCCCCCCTGATTTGTGGATACTTGATGGGGGAGCCACGTTACGATCCTTAGCCGTCGATCTGCTGAATTCGCATGGGATTCATCTCGACGTTATCGCCATCAGTAAAGAAAAAATAGACGGTTTGTCTCATCGCGCCAAAGGGTCCGCTCGCGATATCCTCCATACAGATAACACTACCTTGCGATTAGAGAGTTCCGATAAACGGCTCCAATTTATACAAATGCTCCGCGATGAAGCCCACCGAAGTGCGATCACTTTTCACAAAAAAACAAAATTAAAAATCGATCAATCCTCCAAACTCTTAGCCATTAACGGAATCACTACGGCAAAAATTCATAAACTTATTGATTATTTCGGAACCTTTGAAGCCATCGCAGAGAGTGATTTTAATACCCTTTCGGAACTAATAGGGAAAAAAGATGCTGAAAGTCTCCAAAATTACTACAGAGAAACTGCGTCTAAGTAATCTTTTATGGAGTTTATGCCATATTCCACAGATTACGTTTTCAGCAGTTTTTTAGCTAAGGGGTCACATGATGGAAAAACCAACTGTGGTAGATGAAGAGTATTTGTTTGATGGACGCGCTATTGTAAGCGAAACCGATCTTAAAGGTGTTATCACTTTTGCCAATCGTAAATTTTGTGAAATTTCCGGCTATACCGTCGAAGAACTGGTCGGAGAGCCTCATAATATTATCCGTCATCCTGATATGCCCAAAGCGGCATTTGCCCAAATGTGGAAAACGATTCAATCGGGGACACTTTGGCATGGACTGGTCAAAAATCTGCGTAAAGACGGCCGATACTACTGGGTTGATACCGAAGTAACGCCGACGTATGATGAAGAGGGAAAACTAAAAGGGTATATGGCGGCGCGCAAACCGGCATCTCGTAAAAATATTGAAGAGACTGCCGAACTGTACCGAAAAATGATTGAGCAAGAACAATAGGGGGGATGAGTGTTATTTTATAACCATAAACAAGAATTTATAGGAATCGACGAAGAGGGGCTTAAACTCTTAAATTACGCAACATTAGAAGATCTCTTGAGCGTCTGCCATGATGTTGCCGATCTTTTTGCAAAAGAACCGGGCTATATCCATAATTTTAAAAGCTTTGGATGGATTGATTTCCTGCTCCATGCAGACTCTGATGCCCGCTCGGCAATTGTCCATGGAAACGGCCGAACTTTTTCATGTACCCTTCAAGTAAACAGTCTCTTTTTAAGTGCAGAACCGTCTAATCCCGGCTACATTATCGATATGCTCCATATTCAATCGATTAGTGGAGATGAGATTAAACCTCAGCAACCGATCACCCTTAAAAACAAAACGGAAATAAAACCCTTAGTCAGCGAAACTCCATCTTTTGTTGAAACAGCACTCCCAAATTACGATCACATCACCCCAACAACGTTAAGTGAACCAGGGGTACTCGATGTTCCCACTTATGCTGAGCCAGAAAGCCCTGAAGAGCCGATAGAAGATCTGTATGCAAAACTCTCACTTCCGCTCAATGATGAAGAGTTAGAAAAAGAGTATTTTACACCGGAACCTACCTCATCTATCGAGTCTGCAGCAGAACCACTTTCTGTACCGAAGGCTCAGCCTAAAGTTGATCGTCCTATGCTCGGAGATATACGCTACAGCAGTGCAGAAAAAGAGTTCATCAATACCCTTAAAGTTGATAAATCGTACCGGTTTGACCCTAATATTGCCGCTCATGAACTTGGCTTGCCAGTTGATTTGATCCAAGAGTTTATCGGGGACTTCATCCAACAAGCCAATGAATTTAAAGAGGAACTTTTTGAAGCTGCCCTAAAAGGGGATATAAACAACCTCAAAATATTGTCTCACAAGCTCAAAGGTGTAGCAGCTAATCTCCGTATCGAAGATGCTTTTGAGACACTGAGCATCATTAACACCTCTAGCGATTCCATAGAAATTGAGGCTAATCTCAAATATTTCTACTCTATCATTGAAAAACTAGAAGGAAAAGAACCATCTCTTGAAAATGAGACAGAAGATGAAGATATAACCCCTCGAATTGAAACATCTTCTCCTACACACTCAGATGACATTTACGAATTTGCTTTTAAAGAAAAAGAGCCTTTACTAATCCAAGAAAAAGATCTAGATCAAATAATTCCACAGCAAGACAAGACCCCTCCAATCGATTTATCGTATGATGAACCGTTTAAAGAGGCAATTCCATCCTTCGAAGAGAGTAGTATTGAGGAAGATCTTGATACCGAGCCGGTACGGACGCTTCATTATGATAAAGGGGTTATTGCGGGGCAACTTGGAATCGAACTTGACTTTTTTAATGAATTAATCGATGAATACAAACATGATGCACTTCGTTCCGGAAATGAGATCAGTGCTGCAATCAGCGCTTTCGATACCCACGCTTGGAAAAAAACGGCAAGTCAACTCAAAGGGATCAGTGATAATCTAAGATTGAACGAGATTTCAGATGAATTAGCTATTTTATCTCAAACCAACGATGCCCAAGAAGCTAACAAAGCGTCTAAGCGTCTTAATAGCTTTCTTGAACAATTATAGAGAAATACAGAGTATATAGGAGACCCCATGCAACTAGGACTTAGAAATCGACTTCGCCTCATCAGTCTCTTACCGATTCTGATACTTTTTATCCTCGCCAGCTACTACGTTTACAATGCGTATATCAGCTATAAAGGGGCTGAACAGCTTCAGGTAAGACTTGAGGGGAACAAACAGCTCAATGATCTGATCAATAACCTTTCTCGTGAGCGCGGAATGACGGTTATGTATATGGGTAATGCTTCACAAGCAACCCTTAAATCGCTTCATGCGCAGCGCGCCATTGTCGATCAAAAAATCGATGCCTATCAAAAACATCTTGCTACACTTGAACAGCTCAATACAGCAGAAGCTTCAAAAGCTTCTGCGCTATCAAAAGTTATCAGTGATTTACAACGAGGGATTAACCAATCTCGCCCGTACGTCGATAACGGCAATGCGAATTTTGATAAAATTTTTACCGACCTTTACGGCAAGTCCGAAGAGCACCTTATTAATGAGCTTGCCGACCTTGCTACACTTCATTTTGATCCGGAAGTCAACTCTCTCTCTTCAACCTATCTCTCTTTAGTCCGTGCAAATGAGTACAGCAGTGTGGAGCGTGATTACATTACCTATGTACTCTCACGTGCCACTCCGCTTGCAGAAGAAGAACTCAATAAATGGGTTACGTTAATTGCTAAAGCCGATACCTTTAATCTTGAAGGGATGAGCAACAAGCCAATTCAGTCAAAACTCCAAGCAACCCTTTACAGTGAGGATAACACTGAGCTTTTCCTCGATATAACGACAGAACGTACCGCTATTTTGCAAACCAGTACGACCGGTGCCTATGAGACACAATCAGGCATATGGTTTGCCATGATTTCAGAGAAAATTGACGCGATCAATGAAGCCGAAAAAGTCTTGATCAGCGCAATGGACGAACGGGCATCCGTAGTCAAAAGCCAAGCTATTCAGGTTCTAATCATTGCGGTAACCATCTGGATACTCGGAGTATTGATTGCTATATTGGGTTATTTTTTCTCCGCTGAGATCACCACCAATATCAGAAATCTTGAATTGGTTCTAAGACGAGTTGCTGAAGATACACACGATACCGAAGCGGAAGTACTCAGCCACACCATTAACCTTGATACTGCGGCAGGAACAGCCCAAGCATACGGGCTTTTGGAACGTATTATTGAGCAAACTCTCAATGATAAACAGTACGCAATGGAAGCGAGTGAAGCCAAATCGATGTTTTTGGCAAATATGTCCCATGAGATTCGTACTCCTCTCAACGGTATTGTAGGATTCACCGAACTGCTCAAAGATACCGAGCTGCATGACGAACAACGCGAATTTATCGACATCATTGAAAAAAGTTCTGAAAACCTTCTTGAAATTATTAATAATATCCTTGACCTCTCAAAAATCGAGAGCAATAAACTTGAAATTGAAGAGATTGTCTTTAATCCGATCGATGAGTTTGAAAGTGCTGTTGAAGTCTACGGAGTACGTGCTTCCGAAAAACACATTGACCTTGCATGTTATGTCGATCCTAGCCTTGAGCGCCCACTCAAAGGTGATCCGACTAAAATCAAAGAGGTTATTATCAACCTTCTTTCCAATGCGGTCAAATTTACCAACAGCGGCGGGGCTATCAGTGTCGATATCCGCCGCGTAGAGTGTGATACCCTCAACCGAACCAAAGTTCGATTCCAAGTAAAAGACAACGGAATCGGTGTCACCAGTGAACAACGATCACGTATTTTTGAAGCCTTTTCACAAGCCGATACATCAATTACCCGTAAATACGGCGGTACAGGCTTAGGACTCACCATCTCTAGCCGTTTCGTTGAATTAATGGGGGCACAACTTGACCTTGAGAGTGAACCGGGTAACGGAACTGCCTTCTTCTTTACATTAGAGTTTGAAGAGATTGAAACCCTTAACGAACCGCTAAAAGGATCATTTTCAAATATCAATGCGGTGATTTTAGAGAATAATTCGAAGAAGAAACTCCAAAATACCTATCTTAAAGAGTACCTCGACTATTTTGGAGTGAGCTATACCACCTTCCATGAGATGGATGAGCTTAAAATGCTAGAGCGGCAAGTCAATTACGACTTGCTCTTTATTGATAATGACTATACAACGGATGAAGATATTGTTGCGTATGCTTCATCACAAGAACAGCTTGTTCTCATAACAAAATCATTCTATATGAAAAAAATCGACTCGATGGGGATCGATATTTTCAAAGTATTGTATGAGCCGCTCAACAGTTCAAAAATTCGCACTACCCTTGATGCGTATGATGCTGAAGCATTTAGTAATCGCAAAGTAAAAGTATCCCGCCGCAAAAAGTTCGATGAGAAAAACTCCCGCTTTGCCGCAACGGCACTCGTAGCAGAGGATAATATTATCAATCAAAAGCTTATTCGACGAACACTCGAAGATCTTGGATTGGAAATCACCATAGCTAACAATGGACTCGAAGCATTTGAAAAACGTAAAAACGGTACATTTGACATTATTTTCATGGATATTCAAATGCCGGTACTTGACGGTATCGAAGCAACGCAGGAAATTTTGGATTTTGAAGAAGACTACGGACAAAACCATATCCCTATCGTTGCTTTGACCGCAAATGCCCTCAAAGGAGATCGTGAGCGATTTATGGCGGCCGGAATGGATGAATACACCACTAAGCCACTCGTGCGGTCGGAGATCATATCACTGCTCAACAGCTTCTTATCGCATAAAATTATTGAAATTAATCCTGTCCCGAAATCAGCCAATGAAATTGTCTCTTCTCCTGAGGCATCATCCCCAATCTCTGTATCAGACGATGCAATAATTGAAGAAGAAACAGCTCCCCTCATTCCTGATAATTCAGAAGAGGTTCTTACAAGCTTCCAAAATGAAACACTCGATACCGATGTTGAAGATTTTGTTCTCCCAGAAGAAGTAGAATCGCCTGAAACAGTCGAGATACCGCTAACTCAAGAGCGTGTATCGGCCTATGATGCCGATATAGTAATCGCGAAACAAAATGCCCTTGAATTAAAACTCTTTACTCGTATTCTTGATGATTTAGGATATACTTATCAAAGTGTCACAACGTCTGAACAACTCAAAGATGAACTTACTCGTCGTCGTTATAAACTTGCCCTTTTTGATAAAAAATTAGGTGCACTAAATCTCAAGGATCTGTATGATATAATCCGATCCAACGACAGTGATACTTCTCTCGTCATGCTCATCGATCCAAGTGCTCCGGAAGAAGCAGAAGACGCGATGTATGTTCATGAGATTATCAAAAATATCATCAACAAAGATCTACTGCGTCTTGTTTTTGAAAAATTTATCTAAGTGAATGGGGAAATTCTAAATGGATGAGAAGAAACTAAAAGTTCTTGCGGTTGATGATGATATGATCAACCTCAAACTGCTCAAGACCATGCTTATGAAAACCCCAAATGTCTCTGCTGTTGTAGAGGCAAAGAACGGTGCGGATGCCATCGGTGTACTCAAATCCCAAAATGACATTGATATCATTTTACTTGATATTATTATGCCGGTAATGGGTGGAATTGAGATGCTGAAAGTCATCCGTGCGGATGAGTCCCTCCGTCAGCTTCCGGTTATTGTCCTCACCACAGATGAGACAAAAAAAGGGGAAGCGTTAGAGTGCGGAGCTAACGGTTTCTTGATGAAACCGGTCCGTGAAAAAGATGTCCTCGCTAAAATCGCACAACTCGCCCTTTAACGATTAGATTCCGAATCGAGTTCGGAATCTAATCCATTTCTTTCTTCTTACAATTTTTGCCAAGAACGCTTAAAAACCCGTATCGGTTCTGTAGAAAGATTTGCAGCTGGATTCGTCGTAACCGTTACATCAATTAACATCGTCGTAGCATTCCCGGTATTTTCCGCTAACGTATTGCATTGATTATTAGGCTCTGCATTTTCAAACGAATACCCTATTGTAACATTGGCATCGTAAGCAGCCACTCCGGCAGAATCTTGCACCGTGATATTAATACTATTAAGACAATCCCCTCCTGTTGTATCGAAGCCCTGTGCACGCATCACGGCAAATTCCGTCGCACTCATAGCCAAGAGTTCTGCTTGTGCATGTAGATAATTGTTTCCCACCGATTTACTTCCTGTCGTAACATTACTCAGGAGTAAGACACCGCCGAGTGCGACTAGTACGACGACAAAAATAGCCAAAATCATGGCAAAACCTTTGCGTTTAGTAACGTACATGTACCATCCTTTCACGACAAATCGATTGCGATGCAGTATCATTAGTCGTTAAGTTTGAATCCAACCCCTGCATACATACTTTTAACCTCCATACACTTCCTCGCTCACTAAAAGAGTTGGTATTGTTAAAATCAGCATAAAAACTGGCAACATTACGCCCTAAAATATTCCTTCTTCCCGTTGTATAGCTTTCACCCTTCCAAGGTCTGAAATTAGAGAACATTACGAACTCCCCTGTATTTAAGACACGAAAAGCATATCCGGTGCGAAGAAGATACTTTCGGCTCCGATCATTTTCATCGATAATGGAGCTGCTTGCATTGTTGGCTAAGGGCAATGTATTGCCGGTTAAAGCACCTGTAATCGTATAATACCCATTTCCATTAAGGGTGTAAAAGTTTTCACATGTATTCGTATCTGAACCTAAATGATTATAAATAGCTGAATTCGCAAGGTCTGAGGTTGGATAAAGTGTCGTAATTACACTATTCGCCAAAGTATAATTTGCATCATCTGAAGTAATTGATGTACCATCAAAAGTACTTTTTGCCTTTTCACTCCATCCTGGTTTGCCGATCGTGCGTAAACTATCTACATCAACCCCAACAAACACTACCGTATAATCATGTGCAACATTCTCAGCCTCAGCAGAGGGATCATCATTACATATCCCTGCCAAAGCACCATCTGCAGCATCCATATCCATATTAATAATAGAAAGGTCTATAGCATTTTCAAAATACTGGGCAAGTTGTTCGAGAATATGATCTGCCTCGTTGACCCTTTGTGAATAAATCTGAGTTCGATAAATTCCTTCGTAATATTGCCGTATTGTCTCAAGTGCAATACCTCCGATAATCCCCATAATGACAATAACAAAGAGCAATTCGATCATCGTAAAGCCGCGTTTGAGATTCGCCCTCATCAATTGCCCCCTATATTCGATTTGTAAAATGTCAAGGTGGTATCGACGCCTAAAGGGGTATTCCAAAAACGGACAACGATACGTTTAAGATGGGTACGATCTTCCTCATTTGTCCCTAATTCACCGCTATTATCTGCAGTAATAGTTCCGGAAGATCCGAGCCTCCATGTTGCAGTTGCAGTATTTCCCGCTATGGCAACCGTAGAGGGAACATACCGAACATTATACGTTGCGTTGATATCAACTACCTCGCCTGTTGATGATGTAACCGAAAGTGTTTCCGTACCGGAATTAAGCATCTCTAACCCCTTGGAGACATTACCATCAGCTAATCCACCCGCCGTCGTAGACAAAGCAGGTATTGCAAGAGGAATCTGGGTTAGATTACATTCAATCAAGGAGCTTGGATTTATTCGGTAACCACGCCCTGCCGCACCGGGACGAGAGCAATTCAAATCACTCACATCCGTAAGTGATGAAATATAGGTAGGGGTTGATGTATTCAAATCTAATACATATTCGCCGCCCCAGCGTGCCTGAAATTTATCAATCATCTGGCCGCTTAGACGAGCCATAACGTCATCATCGATTATTATTCGCTTACTTGCATCCCCTGCAATACTCATCATTGTCGGAATCGTAATAACACTGATTGCAATAATGACGATCGCGAAAATCAACTCTATCATAGCCATTGCAGAGCGCATTTTTAAATTTCCTTTACTCATCGTGCTGCCGGAGCATATTCACGGGTAGTATTCCATCCTGTCCCTGAAGATGTACTTTTATTGGCTTTTTGAGCTTCTGATTCGGTTTTCGCACTTCCCGTATTACCGATAATACGTCCCATAGAGATATCAAAACACGGATGAGTCAGACAACTCAGGTTATCGGCTCCCGCTTGAGCTGGACCGTTTGGATCGGAATACGTCAGTGCATTGATACCGCCGTACCACAACCATCCTTCTGTATCGATATGGGCTTTATACCCCTGACGGATAGTAAACGGATCAAACGCATAGGTTTCTACCCCGTTTATGGAATTAGAATGGGTTGGCAAATTAGAACCTGCCGCCGGATCAATGACGGTTACATTCGCATCCCCATAATTGGGATCGGTATGCAGGGTATTGACGAACCAGTCCGAATCAAATTGATCGGCTGCGAGGGTTGTTGCCATCAGATGATTTAGGTTGTAAATCTCATATTTAGCCAATGCATCAAATGCTATCAGTCCCATTACGGTAACCTTGCGTGCTACGACACGACCGTATACATGGGTAATATTAAAATCCATCTCATCGCTTCCAAAAGCGGTATTAGGGGTCGTATTAAACGCTGCACTCATATTACAATCACTCGCTACCAAACACGATACATTCAAATCACCATACTGAACATATTCAGGATTTACCGGAGTCGTCGCATTACGGTCAAAATTGAGATGAATCGTCGGCACCGTCTGACCATTACCCGTTTTTCCAAAGTAGGTATCTTCGATCGTTCTCACCAGAGTTCCATCTACATCAAACTTCAGTGAATCGTATATTTGCGTTCCGTTAATCTCCGCAACACTCATACGCCCCACAAAATAGAGTGAAGCGTTGGCATCATGACTAATAGAAACATTTAAATCGGTAGCATAACACTCTTTGACAAAGTTACTTAACGTCTCTCCGCCGTATCCGACCGCTTTGATCGGGCCGTAAGAGTGCACCGCCATAGCCATATCATTATCAACGCCCAAATTGGAGTTATAGACATATCCGTTTCCTCCCGCCCCAATAACAAACGGTGTTTTTCCAAAACCGTATACTATGCTACTGAGATCGAATTTTGCCGGTTTAAGTCTCAAGTCATGGTCTTTGTAGGTATATCCGCCGCCAACGTGAGCACTGCTGGTAATACACCCAACTGGGCTCGTATCAGTTGAAGTGCTGGTACCATCACAATCCAAACCACTTTGAAATCCACTGGTATGATGGGTCATCAAAGCTGGTTTCCAATCGACTCCCGTCCATCCAGGATCAATGATATTCAGACGATATTCACCCACCTGAGTTTGGTTTTGCTCATTGTTTGTCATTTGGCCGTTGGCAACATAAAAACTGAGATTCTTACCGGTAGTATCGTTACATCCGGTTGTAACATGACCTACCTCAGGATCCCAAATCATTGTTGCATTGTAATCTGCATTAGCCCCGTTAAAGTAACGGGTATACCCTGGAACCTTAGCGAGATTCGTATCATTCCCCGTTGCATTCATATCGTATCGGTAATTGTATCCTGCCGCAAGATTAATACGGCCAATTGATGCTCCAAACTGCGGTGTGTATTGATATTGTGTTGAGAGATCGATTTTCGTTGCATTTTTTAAAGGATCGGTTTGTACCAGACTCTGATTGACATCATAGATACGAAGATCGTATGATTCCGGTCGAACCGCGAAATTATCGCGCGAACAGAGTGGTTTGGCATAGTTTGCTCTGATACAATCAAAACAATCCTTACTCGTTGGATCGCCACAATCTGAAACACATAGAGTGTGGGTATCACTTTTATACAAACCGTTTATGCTTTGCAAGTTTAATTTGTATGTAGGATCCGAAGTCGTTGCCGTCCAATTTTGAATCAATAAATCATCTTTGTCATTGAAATACCAAATTCTAAATGCTGCATTTTTAACCGCAAAGTTATAATAAGGCAACAGCTGTGTCGGTACAGGATCGGTCATATCCCCGCCAGCTCCCGATGTAATCGTCAACGGAACATAAATAGCCTGTGACACATTAGAATCAGGATTTGCACACGATGCATTTGCATCATGAAACGCATCATTATCGATCATTTCGACCAATACTGTCGTGTTAATATCTGCGATGGGCTTAATAGTGTAGGTATTATCGGCAGCTTTTCCGTATGCTGCCACATCCACATCAAAAGCCTTACGGGAAACCTGGGTACGGAGGTTATTGGCCGGAAGGTCTCCAATAGCTGTCGCATACCGATCAACAACATTAAACGTCCCCCACGTCGGTGTATATCCTGCCGATGCGGGACACATGTCCATATTAACACCTAACATATAATTATATTCAATATCTGAGGAAACTCCATCGGGGCGAATCGTATAGTCTACCGAAAGCCCCAGAGATTCGTTAACATCTTTGAGCCCGTTAAACTTTGGCTTTAAGCCAAATTTGGCATATGCAAAATCGGTACTCCCGAAATTTCCGGCACCATTAATAGAGTATCCTGTAGCCCCTTCTCCTAGTCCAATCCGAACATTTGATCCACTTACACACCCTATCGGTGTCGTAGCAGCATCATGGTAACCGCATCCCACTCCGCTGTCATCTCTGGGAATCAAAATTGAGCCGTTTACATTGGAAGATGCGATCGAATTATCTGCATAATTAAACAATGTACTGTTAACATCACTCGTATAAAAAGAGATATTTGCCGCATCAATATCCGATTCAATATTTCGTATGTACACCGATACGTCAATTTGAGAATTATTGATCGTTCCTGTCAACATAGGGAGTTGATAACCGTCATTATCCGCTTTGAGATAAACACCGTCTTGCTTGAACGAATAGTCATAACACAGTTTTGGTTCGTACAATTCAGTCGCAAACGTTATCATACTCGGCGTAATATAATCTTCATCCGAATACCATTTAATGTACATTGTATTCATCGTGGGGTCATTATCCCGATACGTTGTAACTAACGCCGATACATCGAAGCTGTCAATATCTACCCCATCATTATTGACTTGAAGATTGTTACTGTGTCCTGTTACATCATCGCGTAGAATTCCATTGAATACTGCATCAAAAATATTTCTATCGGTTGTAGCTCCCGGCATATATTCGTAATTTACACCGTCATTACTGATTTTTACCCAGTCATCATCACTCGTATCGGTCGGTCTCCATCCATACAAATATTCACCCTCACCTGAGAAAAGAGACAGTGTCGCATGTACCGTGTTCGATGTAGGAAGCTTAAAATCAGTGATGGTAAATGGATCATTACTTGTATCTATCGAATCAAATCCGCTGTAGACCGAAATATTTCTTGTTTTTCCGTACACATCTTCCGCATAAATCACGACCAATGACCATCCCCCAAAGACACCAGGATTATCTTCTCTCCCTTCGTTTGTGGTAAGGTTAGCTACGGTAAATACGTGTTTCCCATCATTGAGATTACTCGCTTGAAGAATAGAGGTAACATCCGCGAAAGCAGCATAGGTAGTTCCACCACTCGTATCTTCAGTGTAAAATGTACTCGCTTGCGCATTGCTATAACTTCCGTTATCTACTTTTAGTTTAATCGTATTTGCACCCGTTGTCGTAATATCAAGTGTTCCAAATCCGGAGCCTTCCCCCGTCTCTATAAGGTCATACGAACTCCCATTTTCAACTCCATAACGCAATGGATGCTCTGTATCCGTACTGATACGTCCCTGCCAAAAAAGCCCCGCCCATAGTACTCCCCGTCCCACTCTGTTATCATATGTAGCGGGAAGATTGATATACGAAGAGGTAGAGTTCCAAGTTGACCCGTCTCCGTCAATATCAATATATTTACTAATTCTAAGATTACTCGTTAATTCAGCATAATCAGTTTGACCGTGACATGTTCCGCCATATGAATCAGTTCTCTCTGTCAAACACATCACCGTATTTCCGGCAATTGCATAATTTCCACGAATGTTTTTAGTGCTATCAGGATTAATCCGTTCAAAAATATGGAATCCGCTGTATTGCGTATCGGTGACAATCGTAACGGTCGCAGTATCGGTTATGCTGTTACTATCTGTAATGGTGTACGTAAAGGTATCAGTCCCTATAAATCCAGTGGGAGGGGTATAGGTAAAATTTCCATCTGCACTGACCGTAACGCTCCCCCCTTGAGTCGTCGTCGCATCAAAATTTGTAACACTAATCCCCGGCCCGCCATCGTTGTTTAACACCCCATCCGTTCCGCCGATAATCAACTGAGCTCCAATGAAATTCGTATAAGAATCATCACTGGCCGTTGCAGACGTAACTAGTGGTCTCAAAGCTAAAATATGAGCTGCTCCGTTATCATCATCTCCCGCTGTCGCTGTTTTAGCACCCGTTAATCCTGCTGCAGCCTGCGTTACATAGTTTATTTCTAAATCGATACCTACCCCACCGCTCGTTGTAGGAGAACGGACATCGACCGCTTCGGTCATACCCGTTGGTGGAGTCCACGAATAGGCACTATGATGTTCATGCGAAGTCACAAGCATCGTATTGCTAGCGGTTACATTGATACTAGGGGTAGAAGAAAATTCATCCGTATCCGTTTGTCCATTTTCAGCTACGATTGGCGATGATGTATCGACACCGCTAAAAGCAAGAATTCCCCCTACTGAATAGGCAGGACTGCTCCCCATTGTCCACGTATAGGATGCGCCCTCGCTTCCACCAGCTACTTTGTAATAAACAATCAGTTTATTTGTACCGGAGTAGATCGTTGTTCGAACCACTGTCCATCCAGTGGGCGGCGTTACCGTAGCGGTATCAGGACGTATTGCGATTGATGCGATCATAACATCACCGCTTACCACTCCTACTGGCTTATTAATTGTCAAATTTCCAGTTGTAGCTCTTGCGCTAGTAGCAGAACGGTATGCGATAGCACCCCATCCGTTCACAGATAAAATTGTTAAAATTCCAAAAACTGCTATCCATCGTAAAAAAAGTTTATTTAAATTCATCTCATCCTCCTTGGGATTTTAAGGCACTCATAAAAAGGGCTCGGTAGAACTCATCCATACACCCATTTTAATTAATCGATTACTATCGACCATTGTCCCTCTTTTCTAAAGCATTTATACGAGGAGACGCCATCTTTTGATTGTAGTGCTATGTATATTAAATGGCGATTAAAATGTGTTAATAATTATTGAACCTATATCGCTTTTATTTTTATAAAAAATTCTTGACGTTTGTTTTTTGTGTGTTATAATCGAACTTTCCTCAATATAACACGAAGGTGGAACAACTATGAATATCTCTCTCGTCGGACGCCACATCGAGCTCAGCGATGCTATAAAAGAACATCTGATGCACTCTATCGATACACTATCCAAATACCATCTCGACCTTATCAGCGTGAATGCCGTTGCTAGTTCTAATGAACGCAAAAAAGGGGTGACAATCGAATTTACAATCAACGTTGCCGGGAAAAACACTATCGTCATCACCCAACGCGACGATGATCTCTACGCAGCTATCGATATTGCCATCGATCGTGCCCAAAAAGCACTGCGTCGTCTCCATGACCGTCTCTCGGATCATAAGAATGAAGGATTAAACGAAGCGAAACTAGCCGCTGCGCATAGTGTCGATCTGCATGAAGCAGGTGAAGCAATGGAGGATGAGATTGTTCCATCTGAGCCGGTACTCTTTAAACCGCAAGAGGTTGCCGAAGTGCTAGAGAGACTCAAAGAGAGTACCAAAGTATTTGATGTATTTTATGATAATGATGGAAAAATGCGAGTTCTTTATAAGCGTACCGATGGAAGATTCGGTCTGTATTAATCTTTTTGGAGGTCAAGATAATTCTTGACTTCCCTCACAATAACCTCATCTTCACCGATATCCGCCCACCGAAACTTTTTACCGCTTTGAATACTCCCCTCTAACAAATCACCGCTTGAGCGAAATTTTAGATCGAGTGCCGCTATTTCAAATCCGCTGGTACAAGTGCCAAACGACTCCAACCGCTCATTTTTACCGCTTTTATTGGTATAAAGATAACAATATCCCTGCAACCCCGTGCGACTTACCCGACCGCGTAGCTGATGAAGTGTTGAAAGACCCAACCGCTCCGCTCCGACGATAACGACTGTGGAGAGACGCGGGAGGGAGATCCCCACTTCGACAACGGTAGTTGCAAGGAGGATATTCCCCTTTTCTCGAAATGTCATCAACACCGCCTCTTTCTCTTTGTCTTTGCCGTGGGTGACGTAGACATTCTCGAAGTTTTTTTCCCAATATCCCCGTGCTTCATCAATACTTTGGTAATCAATGCTCTCACTTTGCTCCACAAGAGGATAGACAATAAGAACTTGATGGTTTTGTGAAATCTCAAAGCGGATACGATCTAAAAGGCGCGGAAAATCGGTTTTACCGATGATTCGGGTAGTAATGTTTTTCGTAAAAGGTGTCTGAACGATCAGACTCACATCGATATGGGCCGAATCGATCATCGCTTGTGTTCGCGGAATCGGGGTGGCAGAGAATTGGAGATAGTGTGGTGAGGTATCGTTATTGGTGAGTTTTGTGAGGGCATGGCGTTGAGCGGTGCCGAAACGGTGCTGTTCATCTACCATTACTAAACCCGCTTCAGGAAGGCTCCTATGAAGGAGTGCGTGGGTTCCAATGATAAAATCATACTCCTCTAATGACCCTTTTTTGGTCGCATTGGTTACCAATGCAATTCGTAAATTTGGGAGAAATTTTTGCGCTTCTTCATACAGCTGAGCCGCAAGAATCGTCGTCGGTGCCATCAAAATGGATCGATAGGGGTGCATCAAAACAACAGAGGCTAAAATAACCATCGTCTTTCCAGACCCCACATCCCCGACAATCATCCGCCTCGATCCATACTCCCCCTTTAGATCACCCTCAATCTCGCCAATCGCTTTTTTTTGATCGTCGGTGAGCTCAAACGGAAGGGTTTTCATCCACGCCCCTACATCACCTGAAGCACGATAGGAAGTTTTATGAAAACGGCGTTTAAGACGAAGACGGCGCATATACTCAAAAAGTTCACCAAATTTAAGGGCGTAATATTGCTGCTCATTCAGAGGCTTTGGAAAATCGGGAAAATGGAGTGCATAGAGTTCACCGGCAATATGAGTAGGAAGTCCGTCAGCGATGAGATTTTCAACGGTAATGTTTTTTTCCACTAAGCGACGCATCACATCGGCACGAAGCGGCGTTTTATAGATCGGAACGAGGGAGCCGACGGCACTGATCTTCATCGGATGGACTATCGTCCATTTCCCCATCTCCCACTGCCCTTTTCCACTAAAAAAAGCACGCTCTCCACGGGGGAATTGATGGATCATATAGGGTTTGGGATGAAAGATTACCCCTTCGATCACACACTCTAGGTTATGGGCAAAAAAGGTGATTTTGAGGGTTTTAGGGGTGCGGACGACATGTTCCACCGTCGCATCGATAACACACGGTGCATTATGGATAAGTTCTTTACTGAGGCGACGATCTTCGAACGAGGATGGGGCGATGAGGGAGAGAGCGGTGATACTCGTGATCCCTAAACGGTGAAACTTTTCACCCTCCTCACTTGGTAACGATAGCATAACTGAGGTTTTTAATTTCGGCGTGGCGTTTGATAAAATCGTTCACTTCATCCAAAGTCAATGTGCGGATAAGCTCGAGTTCCTGAACACTTGATCCGAGCGGCTTACCAGAATAGTATTCGCTAAATGTTCGGCCCAAACGCTGAGAGAGGGTTTCAACACGCAACGGTTCAGAACCGAGCAAAAATTTACGCGCTTGATCGAGTTCGTTTTGGGTGACACCGCCACGAACAAAAGTATCGATTACTTCTATCACTGTTTTTTTCGCTTCATCCTGAGATTCGAGCTTCGTTTGGAGATAACCGCTGAAATAGGTGTTAGTTTTAGCGACGCTTAGGCGTGAATACGCCGAATACGCTAGTCCCCTCTTCACCCGAATCTCCTCCATTAATCGGCTTCCAAAGCCGCTGGAACCGAGGATAAACATAGCGACACGGGCTTTATAAAACTCCGGATCACCCTCCTTCATAGCAAATGGGGCACCGAAATAGAGATACGCCTGCTCGGTTTGAGGGCGTTTTAGGATCGATTCTTTGGGAGTTTTGCGAGGTTCATAATGCCGCTCTTTCCCTTTTTTGCCCACTTCTAAAATACTCAGAAGAGATTGCACTTTTGCTTTTGCTTCGGTGATAGAAATATCGCCTCCCATAACAATAAGGGCATTGCTAAGGATCAAATGATCTTTTTTGAACGTTTCAATATCACTCAGTTTTATTGCTTTAATGCTCTGCGCGGTTCCGATATTAGGCACTGCCATCGGCGTCCCCTCAAAAAGCACCGCTTTGAGCTCATCGGAGGCAACCGTATCGAAATCAGCCTCTTTACGGGCGATATCGCTGAGTGCCATTGTTTTTACTTTTTCGAGTGATTTTTCTGTAAAGTTGGGTTCACGCAACTGTTCGTTTAAAAGTGAGAGTCCTGTATCGAACTCCTCTTTGAGAGATCCTAGTTCGATCACGAACGTCTCATTCCCCGCATTGCTGCTGAGTTGTATAGCACGCGCGTCAAGGGCATCGGCAAAACCGACGGAACCCCGTTTGAGAGAACCTTCATTCAACATTTTGCCGCTAAGCCGCGCCAAACCAAAAGATTTCCCCTCATCAATACTGCCGCTATGGGTGAAGACAACCTGCATCGAGACGATCGGTAGACGTTTATCCTCTTCGAAAATAAATGGGATTTTCACCCCTTTAACTTCTATAAAATCCAATGTGCTTGCCATAAGTGCTTGCCCTAATAATAAAATCGCTAAAAATAAACGTGTCACTCAAATTTTTCCAAAATTTCGTATGCCGTATTTCTTATCGCGGGAATTTCTCCGACATCACGAATCAGATGAATCATCTCATCTTTTGCCATCCTAAACCCTGCCCCCGCGCTACGGACAACATTCTCTTCCATCATCGTAGAGCCCAGATCGTTTGCCCCAAAATGCAATGCCATTTGACCGATGTAAGGCCCTTGGGTCACCCATGAGCTTTGGATATTTGGGAAATTATCCAAAAAGAGACGTGATACCGCTAACAGTCTAAGATAACGGTTAGAAGATTGTTTTTCAATCTCAGGATGCTCGATCATCAGTTGGGTATTCTCCCCCTGAAACGACCACATAATAAAAGCACGGAAGCCCCCCGTCTCATCTTGAAGATCACGGATAAGGTTCCAATGCTCGATGATCTCTTCATCGGTCTCTACCGTACCGTACATCATCGTAGCTGTCGATTTAATCCCTAACTTATGGGCTTGGCGGTGTACATCCACCCACTCTAACGAATCCATTTTTTTCGGAGCGATAATATCACGGACACGATCACTCAAAATCTCTGCCCCCGCACCCGGAATCGAGGCAAGCCCTTTGGCTTTTAGGCGAGATAGGCACTCTTGAATCGAAATATGAGAGACTTTGGCAATAAAATCGAGTTCGATTGACGAGAAGCCGTGGATCGTGATCGTCGGATATTTGGTGTGAATATGCTCTACCAGACCCTCATACCATTCGATTTTGAGTTTCGGGTGGACTCCCCCTTGGAACAGAATCTGGGTTCCGCCAATCGCTAGGAGTTCCTCAATCTTTTGATCAATCTCTTCAAAGGTGAGGACATAAGCATCTTCGTCTTTGGCGTGGCGATAGAAAGCGCAGAACTTACAATCAACCCAACAGACGTTGGTGTAATTAATATTACGATCTACGACAAAGGTCGTGATCCCCTCAGGATGGAGCTCTTTTTTTCGAGCCGTCGCCATTTTCCCCAGTTCCTTGAGGTCAGCATGGCGAATCAGTTCTAAGGCTTGTTCTTTACTAAGGCGCATCGTAAACTATTTATCTTTTGAAATCGCGTCAAGAACGCCGTTAATAAACTTTGGCGATTGCTCGCTTCCAAATGCTTTTGCGACTTCGATTGCTTCATTGATAATAACAGCCGAATCGAGTTCTCCGAACATAATCTCATATCCACCAAGGCGGAGCGTCGCACGCTCAATCGATCCCAAACGGTCAAAATCCCAATCTTTGAGGTGTTTGATAATCGCTTCGTCTACCTCTGCCAAATGCTCGGTCACCCCTTTGAACAAATCAAGGGCAAAATCACGCTGTTTGTTACGGATCTTTTTCTCTTCGAGGATCTCGTCACTAAAATCAGAGATCGTCTGATTTCCTAAATCATATGCGTACAATAAACTCACAACCGCCATGCGGGCTTGATGACGTGTCGCCATTATGCGCCGATCTCAGCGTACAGATCAAGCATCTCGATCACAACGGTCATCGCTTCGAATCCTTTGTTCCCTGCTTTGGTTCCGGCACGCTCGATAGCTTGTTCGATAGTATCGGTTGTCAAAAGACCAAAAGAGACCGGTTTTTTGTGTTTCAAACTTACCGTTGCAATCCCTTTGGTCGCTTCAGCAGAGACATAATCAAAATGAGGGGTTGAGCCGCGAATAACGGCACCCAATGCACATACCGCATCGTATTTGCCGCTGCTGAGAAGCTGCTCAATTACCATAGGAAGTTCAAACGCACCCGGTGCCAAAACGTGAGTCAACTCATCCGCGTTTCCGCCGTGACGTGCATAGGCATCTTTTGCCCCCTCTACTAGACGATCAACGATAAAATGGTTCCAACGTGTACTGACGATCGCTACTCTTTTGTCCGTGCGAACTCTTAACTGTCCTTCGATAAGTTTCATTTTAATTTCCTTTAAGTGAGTCAATTTTTAACAGCGTTTCGCTTAACGCTTCTAGTTGTTCTAATTTTAGCATATTCGGCCCGTCACTCAAAGCACAAATAGGATCAAAATGGGTTTCGAAGAAAAATCCGTCCACTCCAACGGCGGCGGCGGCACGTGCAAGATGGGGAACCATCGAGCTGTCCCCTCCCGTTTTGCCTGTACCATTGCCCGGCATTTGAACCGAGTGAGTCGCATCGAAAATTACGGGAGCGTATTCGCGCATGATGACAAGAGAACGCATATCGACGACGAGGTTGCCGTATCCAAAGGATGAACCCCTCTCACACAACAGTACGCCGTGTTTTTGAGAAGCCGCGTAGCTCACCTCATCACATCCGCGTGTTTTAAGCACTTTAGCCACCGAAAAACGCATATCGGCAGGGGTCATAAACTGCCCTTTTTTGATATTGACGATTTTATCCGTTTTAGCCGCCGCTACAAGTAAATCGGTCTGTCGACACAAAAATGCAGGGATTTGGAGCATGTCGACCACTTCCGCCGCGATGGGCACTTGATAGCTCTCATGGACATCGGTGACGATCTTGTAGCCGAAATCCTCTTTGACCTTTTGCAAAATACGAAGACCCTCTTCGATCCCAGGGCCTCGATAACTATCAAGCGAAGTACGGTTGGCTTTGTCAAAACTCGATTTGAAATAAAAATCAAAGCGCGGGTCATTTTGGTAACGCTCTAAGCTTTTGGCGATTTTAAAAATCGACTCTTCACTTTCGATGACACACGGTCCGGCTAAAAGGATCATAGGATATTCCTCGATGTTAATTGGTGTAATTGTACTGAGAAAACATTAAAATCCCGTGTGACATTGGGGTTTAGTTTTAGAGAAAGACTCCATCCCTTTGGCACATTGACGATGGAGGAGGTATCGGTATCCTCTCATAATTACCCTTTTCACCCAATACCCCAAAAGTCCGCTGATTCGAATCACTCCAAAGAGAGAAATGGCGGCGTAATTTCCCCCTAGTGCCACCATCATCCCCTCCATCCGTATCTTGGCACGTCTCATCTCACGATTCTCAATCAATGCGAGAATATTTTCTGCCGCACAGGTACCGCTTTGCTCGGCACTCTGCGCTGTAGGGGGAAGCAGTTCTCCATCCATCTCCCGAAGCTCGGCAATATCGCCTGCCGCAAATACCCCTTCATACATCCCGACACGAAGATACTCATCGACAATAAGCTGCGACTTTTTATTTTTAGGAGTGTTGATCGTCGATGTCAATGTCGAAGCGACAATTCCCCCCGTAAAAATCATAAAATCAAAACAAAGACTCTTATCATTGTTCAGTGTTAAGGTATGTTCTTCGACCGAAGTGATACGCGAATGGTTGATAATTTTAACCCCCAACTCTATGAGCCGCCCCGTCGCTTTGTCGATCAGATAGCGCTCCATCCCCTCCAAAACCCCCTCATGCGGGATAATTAAAAAGATATGAATGTTGTCGCATGTAAGGGTGTTATCTTTATGAAATACGCGGATGTAATCAGCCATTTCAGCGGCAATCTCGACACCGCTAAGCCCGCCTCCGCCGATCACAACGTTAAAAGGTTCACTGCACCATCCCCCCTCGCTCTCCATCCGAGCATAAAGACGTTGTTCAAACTGATGTTTAAAAGAGAGGGCACTGGGGAGGGTTTTAACCCCATGGGAGTGTTCACGTAAACCCGGTGTGGCACTGTTATAGGCAGTACGGCTACCGCTGCAGAGGAGAAGATAATCATAGGGATGGCACGAGTTTTGTCCGCTGGCACATTTATTCTCAAAATCGATCTCTCGGATCGTGTCTTTGATAAACGTCACATGTTCACCATAACTCAAACATAAAGCGACCAAATCGATCGTGACACGGGTCATCGAGCACTCATTGGCAATCAGTTCATACGCTTCGGTTTGGAGATAATGGTACGGGTGCTGATCGATCAGAACTATATCACATAGATTTGAGGAGGCGAGGGTTTGGAGTGCTTTTACCCCCGCATACCCGCCGCCGACAATAACGACACGTTTACGCTGTTCCATATTACCCTCTTATTTGAAAATATTATAGCGTAATTGATGAGGCACACACCTCGCCAGAGCTAAATGCCCACTGGAAGTTATATCCCCCTAACTCCCCCGTCACATCCACCGTCTCGCCGATAAAATAGAGCCCTTTTATTGTGTTGCTTTCCATCGTTATCGGATTAATCTCCTCGCATGCGACTCCACCGCGACATGCTTCGGCTTTGGATAAACCAAACGTCCCTGAGGGTGCCATGGCGTAGTGACGGATACTTAAAAGCTTTTCCCACTCCTGCGGATTTAAACGGTTGCACCCTTTGTCTTCGAGCCCTATTGCTTCTAAAAAAGCTTTCATAAACCGTTTGGGAAGGGGGATCGCGGTAGAGATACTCTTTTTCTCTTTTTTAAGGATGTTCACATCAAAATCGGGGAGAAAATCAATCACGATCTCTCCTTTAAACCAATAAAGCGACGCGGAGAGGACGACGAGACCGCTAATCCCTTTGTGGGCAAAGAGCAAATCCTCATCCAACGTTTTCCCCGCGACATGAATTCGGGCAGGAAAACTGATCCCGCTGAGTTCTTTCATCCAAAACTCTTTCGGTTGAAGCGTAAGCCCTACCAGTGCAGGAGAAAACGGTACCGTTTTGATCCCGTAGTTTTGGGCTATTTTCAAACCGATGTCAGTCGCACCGAGTTCTTTATAGCTTGCACCCCCTGTTGCGACAACCACTTTATCGGCGGTAAACTTCCCCTTATCGGTAGTTACCACGAACGGATTTTGTCCCTCTACGGAGAGGATTTTATGTCCCAAAAGGAGATCGCATCCGCTTGCTTTTCCCATCAAAATAGAGATGATCTCATCGGAACTTTTCGGACAGAAATAATAGCGCTCTTTACGGATTACGGGACGCAATCCGCCATCTCGAAAATAATCTAAAAGCTCTTTTTGTCCAAATACCGATAACGCTTGTTTGACAAGGTTTTCATCTCCGAGAAAATGGCTCTCATCGACCTCTACGTTGGTAAGGTTGCATTTGCCTCCGCCGCTTGCTTTGAGTTTCAGCGCAGGACGGGTATTTCCCTCGATAATCACAACAGAGAGGGAACTGTTTTGTCGTACCTGCGCGGCGCACATAAGCCCGCTCGCCCCTGCTCCGAGGATAAGCACATCGTAGTGTTTCATTTAACGCTTAATCAATCGAAGCGCCAAGCCCAGAGCCAGCAAAGAAATAGCAATAATATGGTGAGTGTCTAACGTGCGGTAACCAAGCAAAAGGTGGATAATAACCAAAACGACACCAATGTAAAGAAGTTTGTACCATGCTTTGACGTGCGGAGCGATGGAGAGTACCAGCAACGCCCCCAAACCGACGGTTAAAAAGAGATGGGTAAAAAACAATTTTCCAATATGGCCAAGGGCAAATTGGTGTGACGCGATAAAGAAAAGCAGATGCAGTGCCGCGTACCCTAGTGCAAAACCCCCGAGCAGTTTTTTAAACTCCACCAGATCAAATCGGATGTAGGTACGCAGAGGCTGAACCCAAAAGGCGAGGATAAGGAGCCATAATGCACTTATTCCTGCGATTTTGGAGAAAAAGTAGAGTTTATTTTTCACAACTGGGAGAGAAGATGAAAAGGCATTTTCACCCCATACGACCAATTCATCAAACCACACGATCCCCGATCCGTAAAGAAAAAGGAGTCCCATGAACATCAACGGGATTAAAGCTAAAAGGACGATTATATATCTCATGTTGAAAGTGTATCAAATTCTCTCTTGGATATAATACGTTACTATTTTTTTCAAAGGGACAGAATGTCTAAAAAGCTTCATATCGTTTCACTCGGTTGTACCAAAAATCTCGTCGATACCGAGGTTATGCTCGGACGGCTCAAAGATTTTGAAATGACCGATGAGAGCGGTGAAGCGGACGTTATCATCGTCAATACATGCGGATTCATCGATGCGGCAAAACAAGAGTCGCTCAACACTATTTTCAATCTCGACGCAGGACGCAAGAGCGACTCCGTTCTCGTCATGGCAGGGTGTCTTTCTGAGCGATACAAAGAGGAGCTCTCTGCGGAGCTCAAAGAGGTCGATATCTTCACCGGTGTCGGCGATTACGACAAAATCGATGAACTCCTGAGAGCCAAACAAAGCCGTTTTACCCCTGAGGTCTATCTGATCGACGGTGCAGAGCGGGTCGTTACGGGATCAACCTACCATGCTTATGTCAAACTCTCCGAGGGGTGCAATCAAGTGTGCAGTTTCTGCGCCATCCCCTCGTTCAAAGGGAAACTCCATTCGCGTGATTTAGAGAGTATCGCCCGAGAGGTCGAAGGGTTGGTTGCCAAAGGGTATTATGATTTCAGTTTCGTCTCCCAAGACTCCAGTTCGTATCTGCGGGATCAAAATACGCAAGACGGTCTTATTCACCTTATCAAACGGATCGAATTGATCGACGGAGTAAAAAGTGCCCGCATACTCTATCTTTACCCTTCGACCACAACGTTGAAACTGATCAAAACCATCGGTGATTCGAAAGTGTTCCATAACTATTTCGATATGCCAATCCAACACATCAACGACGATATGCTCCGTATTATGAAGCGTGGATTCGGAAAAGCGAAAACCTTAGAGCTTCTGAATGCCATGAAAGCACTCCCTAACGCCTTTATCCGTACCAGCTTTATCGTCGGTCATCCGCAAGAGTCTGAGGCTATGTTCGAAGAGATGGCAGAGTTTGCCGGCAGTTTCGGGTTTGATCGTCTCAACGTTTTCAGCTACTCCGACGAAGAGGGGACAAGTGCGTATACGATGGAAGAAAAAATTCCGACAAAAGTGATCAACGCCCGTGCCAAAAAACTGGGGAAAATCGCTTCTAACGTCGAAGTGACAAGTCTACAAAAACTCGTTGCTCAAGAAATTTCTCTCATCATAGACGGTGAGAGTGACGAACATGAATTCCTCCTAAGCGCACGCGCTCTCAACTGGGCACCCGATGTAGACGGCGAAATCTACGTCAACGACCGCGAAATAGAGGGTGAACTCAGTTTCGGTAAAATCTACCGTGCCCGTATCACTGAACTTGCAGAAACACGCCCTTTGGCGACCGTAACGGGAAATGTCTGAACTTCTCCATCTTGATCTTCTAAAAGAGGGGAGAGTTCTCCTCGCTTTCTCTGGAGGGGTCGATTCAACCGCCCTCTTCCATCTTCTCCTTGAACATAATATTGCATTTGACATTGCCCATGTCAACTACCACACCCGCGACACCAGTGATGCCGAAGAAAAAAGCGCTGAAGAACTCGCACAGCAACATGCACTTGAATGTTATACCCACTCCTGCCGATTGGGGGGAGTCAATTTTGAACACCGCGCCCGCGAAGAGCGGTACAAATTTTTCGGTTATCTGATGAAAAAGCACTCCTACCGCTATCTCCTCACCGCCCATCAGCTCAACGATCGTCTCGAGTGGCTGATGATGCAAATGTGCCGTGGATCGGGTCTGCCGGAGATGCTTGGGATTCGCTCACATGACCAACGTGACGATATCGAGATACTGCGCCCTCTTTTGGAATGGGATCGCGACTCTATCGAAGCGTATCTTCATACACATAATATCCCTCACCATATCGATAAGAGCAATGCCGATGAGCGATACACCCGCAACTTTTTTCGCCATCGCTACAGTGCACCGATGATGCGTGATTATCGAGACGCCATCCGTCGCAGTTTTCGCTACCTTGAAGAGGATAATGAGTCGTTGATTGAAGCGATGGATTTCATATCGGTAGAAGAGCTCTTCTATGCCACCAATCCATCGACATTCCGCTCACTCCTCTACGGAATCGATCGCTTTTTTAAATCGCGCGGCATTCTCCTCACGCAGCACGATAAAGAGGCACTAAAAAAAGGGGGAGAACATATCATTGCACGACGCTTTGCCCTCTCCATAGAGAAAAACTATACGTTTATCGCGCCGTATGAACATACCGTCGTGATGGACAAAGGATTTCGTGAAAAGTGCAGAGCGCAAAAAATAGGGGTTAAGTTGCGAGGCTACCTCTATGGTGCCCCGAAGGCTTTCGAGGTTATCCGTCGATTAAAAGACGATCCAAAACCTCTTCGATTCGACTGACACCGACAATCTCTATCGCCGCTTTCACTTCATCAGGAATATCGCTCAAATCACGATCGTAATTTTTCTGAGGAATAAGGGCAAGTTTCATCCCAGCTCGATGCGCCGCAATCAGCTTCTCTTTCAATCCGCCGATAGGGAGAACGTTTCCGGTGAGCGATACTTCACCCGTCATAGCGATATCGGCACGCACTTTTTTGTTTGTGAGGATCGAAGCGATAACCGTTGACATCGCAATCCCGGCACTCGGGCCGTCTTTAGGGGTAGCCCCATCAGGAACATGGATGTGCAAGTCAAACCGTTTATAGACTTCGCTTGCATCGAGCGGTATATCACTTTCTCTCTCAGCAGGTGAGAGAGGAATGATAGAGTGATCAACCGTGATTTTTCCCTCATCGATCAATGTTTTGACGACAGAGAGGGCGATGCGGGCAGACTCTTTCATCACATCCCCCAAACTTCCCGTGAGCTGCAACACCCCTTTTCCGTTGATACGGATCGCTTCGATTTTAAGTACATCTCCACCCACTGCAGTCCACGCCAATCCGTTAACAACACCGATGCGATCGATGTGATCGGTTCGATCAATCTCAAAAATCGTTTTTTCCAAGAAATCTTTGAGGTTTTTCAAACTCACCGTCACTTTTTGGGTACTCGGTTCTTCGAGAATCTTTTTCGCCGCTTTACGGACGATATCGGCGACACGACGGCGAAGGTTACGAACTCCTGCTTCTCGGGTATGTTTCTCGATCACTTCGGCCAATGCCGTTTTTGAGATCGAGAGTTCCGCCGTTTTAAGACCATGTTTTTTGAGCTCTTGCGGGATCAGATACTGTTTCGCAATCTGAAATTTCTCCTGCGGCGTATAACTGCTGACCGAAATGAACTCCATACGATCGCGTAACGGCCCCGGGATCTGCCCAACATCATTCGCCGTTGCGATAAAAATCGCTTTAGAGAGATCGAGGTTAAAATTGAGATAATAGTCTCTAAAATGGGTATTTTGCTCAGGATCGAGAATCTCCAGCAATACCGCCGTCGGATCGCCTCGATGCGATTTAGCCACTTTATCGATCTCATCGAGAACAATGACAGGATTCATTTTTTTCGCTTCGATAACCCCCTGCACGATACGTCCCGGCATCGCACCGATATAGGTGCGGCGGTGTCCGCGCAATTCGTTCACATCTTCCAAACCGCCCAATGCGATTCGAACCAATGGACGTTTTAGGGCTGTAGCAATAGAGTTGGCAAGAGAGGTTTTACCCACACCCGGAGGGCCCGCGAAACAGAGGATCGCACCGCGCCCCTCTTTATCAGCAATACCGCGCAGTTCAAGCAGTTCTTTTACCGAGAAAAACTCCAAAATCCGCTCTTTCGGTTTTTTGAGAGAGAAGTGATCTTTATTAAGCTGATTCTCGACGTCATGGATATTGAGCGCTTTTTTCGACTCTTCACCGTAGGGAATCTCAAGCACCCATTCGAGATACGTCTGGATCATCCCCGCATCGGCACTGTCAGGATGCATTCGTGCGAAGCGCTCTAACTGCTTGTTAATCTCTTTGTACGCATCGGGATGCATTTTATCTTTTTTAGCATCGAGTTTTTTACGGAACTCCTCGATCTCTTCATCACGGTGGGTATCGGTTCCGAGCTCTTTTTGAATCTGTTTGAGCTGCTCTTTGAGAAAATACTCTTTGTTCACTTTCTCAATGCGGGAATGAACTTTAGAGCGGATCTCTTTTTGGAGTTTATTCGCTTCCGTCTCTTCGATCAGTTCATCAATCAGCATCAAAAACCGTTTTTCAGGGTCACGCTCGATAAAGAGTTTGTAGGCGTTTTCTTTTTTAATTTTTATCGAGCTGCAGATCAAATCGACAATCCGGTTGTACTCATGATTCTCTTCGATAGTACGAAGAAGATCAGGGGGAAAATAGTTGCTTACTTGTGAGAGGGCACGCACTTTTTCACGCAACACTTCCAAAATTGCATCCATTTTCAGCTCATTCACCGCCATGGATGAGATCAAATCAACATGGGCACGCAGCGGGTTATCATGAACCATCTCCGTAATGTGCCCGCGGGCAAGACCTTGAAACAGTACCTTGATTCGGCCATCGGGCAAAACAACCTTACGCATAATGGAACCGATAACGCCGGCATCATAGATCGAATCTCCCTCACGTTCCCCTTCATGTTCAGGTTTAACGGGGCAGACGATCACAAGTGAATTATTCTCTATCGCTTCGGCTGCTGCGGCAATATTTTTTTCATCATTTAAAAAAAGTGGGGAGATCATAAACGGGTATAAAAAAAGCTCATCTTCTGCAATCACCGGTAAAGTGGTCGGAAAAGAGCTGTAATTACTAAGTTGCATTGAAAAAAATCCTATGTTTATTTACTTTCGTTATCGTCCATCGAAATAACGCTGCGTGTTTGAGGAATCATAAAATCGTACCAGCTGCTGGTGCCGTCTCCCTCAAACATCTCTCGATACCATGACACTTCGGCAAGTACAACTTCTTGCGAATCGATCCACGTAACAGGAGCAATTGAGCGATAATAGCCGGCACCTTTAGGTTTGCCCAAACGCTCATACAATTGTGCGATTTGCTCGTTCAACACTCCGCGTGCAAGCTGCAATTGTGTCTCCATAGAGTGAACCAACGGCAAATAAGTAGAATAAGGGTAATTTCCTTTAAAGGCATCAACCCCGCGCAGGGTATCATCTATCAAACCTTGATCACGCCCCGGATTCGGGAGTGCTAAAAACTTGGCTTTAATCTTTAAAAATTCTGCATACTCACGTCCTGCAGGGGTAGCGTATCGGCGGATATACTCATCCAGAAAATGTTCAGCCAATAAATACTCTTCATGAGCCATATGAGCTTGAGCCATAATCATAGTCGCTTCGGCTAAAAAAGGTGAGCTGATGTGTTCACTTTGAAGAGAACTAAAATAGCTGTCTGCTTTTTCCAAATTTCCGTTAGAGACAGCGCTCACCATCTTTTCGTACCAATACTCTGCGGGTTTATTATACTCGTCAAGATCCTTACCGCATCCGCTTAGAAGAATGAGTGCCGTTATTGCGATTAACCATGTTCTAATCATTGATAAAACCTACGCTATTTTGAAATTATGAGCTATTTTACCGTAAAGAGATTAAAGACCCCTGCAAGAGGTTGAAACTTTTTAGTTTGATGTGTTAAAATCAGACCATTAATGATATAAGAAGGTAGTTATGCAGTTTGATTTAAAACTTCCCCTGCTCGGTTTTGAAGCGGTCTCAAAAATGGAACTCCAAAAAATCGATGAAATTTTTTTACGTCTTGAAAGTATAGGCGAGGGGCCATCCTTTACTCTAATCAGCCCTTTTGCCCTTCGCGAATACTCTTTTGACATTCCCTCCTCTCTTCAGGCTTTATTGGGCATCACCCCTGAGAGTAATCTTCTCATCTATAACATAATGATTCTGCAAACACCGATTGAAAAATCAACGATCAATTTTGTTGCACCTCTGATATTCAATACCGACAATCAAACAATGGCACAAATAATTATCGATAACCGCTCCGATTTCGGTATTGCCGAACCGATTAAAAACTACCTTAAAGGTGGAAGTGATGTCTAAATCGATCACCTTTGTCGGAAACGGGAAAATGGCTCTTGCCTTGGCAAAAGGGCTATGTGAAACCCATGCGATTGAGGTTATCGGTCGAAGTATGGCTGCACTGGAGCAGTTTGAACATATCCTCAGTACCCCCATCAAAAAAACCCTCTATGGCTCTGCGGACATTACAAATAAAACCGTCGTATTGTGTGTCAAACCTTCCAATCTAAATGAAGTAGCACCCTATTTACAAGGAACCGCGCAAACACTCTATTCGGTTCTTGCCGGAATACCCCTTGCATCCCTTCATTGTATCTCAGCCCACACATATTGTCGTGCTATGCCTAATCTTGCCGCCGAAGCAGGAGCATCTATGACCTCTTTAGTCGGGGATCATTCTATTGCCAACAACGCTATCACCCTTTTCGGTTCTATCGGACAAACGCTCTGGTTAAACAGTGAAAAAGAGCTTGATATCGCTACCGCACTTGCCGGAAGCGGTCCGGCTTACCTCGCCCTCATTGCCGAAGCACTCTGCGACGGAGCAGTACGAGAGGGGCTCAAACGTGATGATGCTATGGCTCTCATGCGTGGATTATTTGAAGGTTTTGGAAAACTGATCCAAACAACGCACCCCGCCATTTTAAAAGACAATGTGATGAGTCCGGGGGGAACAACGGCTGCAGGATACGGTGCTCTTGAAAAAGGAAAAGTGAGAGAAGGGTGTATGGAAGCGATTCATGCCGCATACACTAAAGCAAAAGGGATGAAATAAAGTTTATATCAATGGTGCGATGCATCTTTAGCATTTAGCGGTTCAAAGGGGGAAATTACCTCAGTTTCCTCGTGAACAGCCTCTTTGTGATTTTGTATAGGCTTGCTCTTCTCTTTAGCTTTGGTTGGCTTCTCTTTTTCAGATGGTTTATTATGCACCTTCATCGTAAAACTAGAACGGATTTTATCTCCGTCGCGCTCAAAATGGATCGGGAAATTCACCCCGATAATCCATTCGCTTTTATTGACATTTTCTAAGAAATTATAAAAACTTTGCGGTGACGTAATTTTCGAAGTAGCATTAACTTCATACACTTTAAATGTTCCGTTACTCTCAAATTCGGTCACTTCCGTCAAATAAAGATCGGTAAACTCTTTTTTATAAAGGCGCTCAAACCGATCGGGATTAAACGTTTTATCAAAAGCCCCTATCGTCCCCTTATGTTGCAACTGAAGATCTTTGAGACGACTATGGGTGTTATCGTACCGATTTTGAGCGAGTTCAAGCTGCTGAACCTCTTTTTTACTCTCCAAACGAAGTGCGCGATACTCTTTCCCTTTCGGGATCAGAAACAAAAATGAGAAAGCGACCACACCGGTTAATAAAAAGAGCGAGAGTATCACCACAAACAATGTCTGACGATTCATTCTTTTACCTCTTCAGCTGTCTCATCATCAAGATAATTGGTTGAAACAAATCGGTACCACCCGTTCTCAATCGGATAAAAACTTGTATAGGTACGATGGAAAATAGACCGCAAAGGTGCATGAAGCATATACTCATAGGTGTCTTTATTGGGAGTTGTACCGTATAAAATCAACGATCTTGATTCCAATTCCGCACGAGAGAGAGTAATATCTTCGGGGACAAGATCAAAGAGATTACGTATACTCTCTTTCATAACGGTATTCTCTGTCGTCACCTGCTCGGCAATTTTTGCTTCGGCCTCTATTGTTTGTATCTCTTCTTCCATCTGAATGATAGAGCGTTTTAACAACGCCTCTTCTTGAGCTATCGTTTTACGATCTTGAGCAAAATCATACGTTTTATACCCTAAAAAAAGATAGGTCCCCACTACCATCGCAATGGTAATGGTAAAAAAGAAAAGGACGAGACGTAATTCACCGCTGATTAAACGCTTCGTTCTTGGGGCAATAAAACTGTGCTTCACAACCCCTCCTCTTCGAGTATAGAGAGTGCGATTACTTCATCTGCAACATCAATATGCCGAATCAATACATTTAAAAACAGTTCTTCTTCAAGATATCGCTTAAGTTCGCTGCCGCTCCCATAAGCATCTGCAACATAAATCGTCTCTACAAAACGGTTATGGCAGTGTTCTCCACTGTAAAAACGTATTAACGTCCGTTGAATCAACTCAAACCGCCGATAATCGTTATTAAACCGATCCATCTCAAATTTTATATCATTACCGCGAGATGAAGTGACCTTTTTTTCCTCATACGTCAATTCATCTTCGCTAAATTCAGCAATCTCTTCTAGGGTATCCAAATCTTCAATATCACTCAAATCATCAAGTTCTTCTAAGATATCCAAATCATCAAGTGACTCTATATCATCAAGACTTATCCCTCTCTCGCTCTCTTCCTCTTCTTTAATCCCTACCGCAAATCCTACAGGACTGCTATTATCATCTTCTATACTTAGACTACTTTTCTCATTCATAGCATAGTGATGCGCATATTCAAGTTTCCCCTCTTCAAACAATGCGACACTAAACGAATCTTTTTGCGCTAATGCATAAAGGGCAAATCCCCCTTTGATCTTATCAGCAAAAAAATGTTCCAAAATAGAAAAAGGTGAAAAAATAAAATCAAGCCCTATTGTACGGTACTGATGCTCTTGTGCATCAAGCTCTCTATGTGAGCTGTACAAAAGCCATTTTCCATTGCGACAAAGAGTCTTTGAACCGATGATCTCTTCCATATCATCCGCTATATGCTGAGAGCATCCTACTATTGCCCCTTGTTTAGGTTCAGGATTCAGCAATGCAATATAATGCAACGGAGATTCATCGAGATATTTCCGCACGAAAGAAATCATCTCTTCAAAAGAGCTCTCCCCTTCAAATCGTCTGCTCTCTTTATAGAGAAGTTTTTTCTGCTTCTGCCCTACAACACGAACGTCGTATGAACCCCCATCTTGTACAATAGCGATGAAAATTTTTCGGTAAAACCGTTCTATCACTTAGAGTCCTCATGAGGATGGCATAATGGATGCGATTGACGATAATGATCCATTTTCAGTCCATTTCCCAGTTTGGTATAAATCTGTGTTGTAGACATACTCGAATGTCCTAATAATTCGCTAACATCGGCAATTCGCGCCCCATTGTTTAACAATTCGGTTGCATATGTATGACGCAATTGATGAGGGGTCACTTTAAGTCCAACCTTTGCAAATGCCTTAATAATGGTATATCTTAGACTATTTTCGCTTAATTTTTCACCTTTGGTTTCAAAAATATACTCTCGTGATGGGTTTATGCGTTGATAATCAAGAACCATGGTGCTAATGCTCTCTATCATCGGGATATCCCTCTCTTTGGACCCTTTTCCACGGACACGAGACCATCCGTCCTTCATATCTTCAAGTTTCAAATGGGTGAGTTCAGAGATTCGAAGTCCCATCGTATAAAGGAGCGTAATAGCCAATGCGGCTTGAGGTTCAGCGTATTGAAGTGCATGGGTAATTTGTTCATGGGAAAGAGGCTTAGGGAGCGCTTTAGGAATTTTTATACTCTCATCTCCTCGAAGATCAACACCCGTTCCGTTATCACGAAGATATTTAACAAAACTTCGGATGGCACTGAGCTTAGCGGCGATAGTTTTGGCTTTTAACGGCGCAATTTTAAGACGAAGCGGCATAAGATTGAGGAGAATATCGCCATTATTGATCTCTATTTCGGAGTATCTGATCATCTCATCGAGTGCATCGTTATAACTTCGTATCGTCAAAGGAGAGTAACCACGCATCGAATCAAGATACTTTAAAAATGCCTCTTTAGCATTATAGAGTTCAGTCATTCTCAGCCACCCTAGAGGGCATGTTCCATAAGCTTGGATTTAATAAGCTCTTTTGCCGCTTCCATCTCTAATCCCTCCAAATCTATCGGTTCGGATGCATAAAAATTAAGGGTTCCCAGCGGCTTAGGAACTGTGAATTTATCCCAGCTAGGTAACTGCCAAAATGATGAGGGGACACAGCTATAAACGATCACTTTTGTGTTCCGCTTTTGCGCCATTATCACAACGCCGTCACTCATCTCATGGCGAGGCCCTTTCGGACCATCAGGTGTGATCCCGATATCATACCCCTCGCTGAGTGATTTAAGCCCTTGAATAAGAACTTTTGCTCCGCCGCGCGTAGTAGAGCCGTGAATTGTCCCCAGCTTAAAATAACGCATAATACGTGCAATAATCTGACCGTCAAAATGATCGGAAATCAGAACATTTGCTTTAGGGTTTTTACGGAATTGATAGTAAAGGTATGGTTGCATCAACAGATCCCCATGCCAAAATGCAAAAATGACCGGCTCTGAGGGGATAGTTTGAGGTAGATGAAACCGCTTGCGGTTTGTAAGATAAATAAGGCGGATTAAAAGTGTTCCGATAGGGGGGATAAACCACAACGCTAGCGTGCGAAGAAACTCTTTACGCAATGATCTCTCCGTATTGGACGTTACGGGAAACCTCTGTAATTTTTACTTTAGCGATTTTTCCCAGCCACTCTTCAGACCCTTTAACTTTTACAGAAAGATTGTTATCACTGCGTCCGGCTACAAATCCGTCACTGCGTAACTCTTCGAAATAGACCTCTACAATCTTCCCTAAGTTGATAGCTTTCATCTCATCAAGTATCTCATCATGGCGTGCTTGAAGACGATCAAGCCGATCAGAACCAATCTCAGGATCGATCTCTTCCATTTTTTCAGCCTCAGTCAAAGGGCGCGGAGAATATTTGAAACTAAAGAGCTGTTCAAAACGAACCTGATTTAAAACATCCATCGTATCATCAAAATCCTCATCGCTCTCACCCGGAAATGCAACAATGATATCGGTGCTGATACTGACATCTGGAACCATCTCACGCAATTTACGGGCACGATTCAAAAACCACTCTTTGGTGTATCCCCGCTTCATTGCTTTGAGAATGTCAGTCGATCCGCTTTGTAGCGGCATGTGCATTGATTTGCAAATTTTCGGATTACGGGCAAACTCTTCAATAAACTCATCGTCCATATGAAGAGGATGTGGAGAGGTAAATCGGATACGCTCCACCCCTTCTACCGCACTTACCCGTCGAAGCAGTTCTGTGAAGTTCACTTTTTCGTTATCACCCGAAAAACGGCGACCGTAATTGTTGACATTTTGGCCAAGGAGAAAAATCTCTTTCGCTCCACTTTCAGCTGCTTTTCGTGCTTCAGCAACGATCAGATCAGGAGGGATGGATATCTCATCTCCACGGGTTTTCGGGACAATACAAAACGTGCACTGCTTGTCACAACCGATAGAGATATTAATATAAGCTTTGTAAGGGCTGCTTCGAAAATCTTTAAAAGCAAACTGAGATTCGTCGTAATCGATCTCAATCTCAACCGCTTTGTCACGTTTAAGGACATCGGAAATTTTGGAGACGTTACGGGCACCGAGAACAAAGTTCACATATGGAGCTCGTTTGATAATCTCTTTCCCCAAATGGGACGCTGTACATCCGCACACCCCGATTTTAGCATCTGCTTTTTTGAGTTTGTTAAAGACACCGAGCTCGGAGAAGAGTTTGTGCACCGGCTTTTCACGAACCGAGCATGTATTGATGAGGATAAGATCGGCAGAGCTCGCATCATCCGTGAGTTCATACCCCTCATGGGCATTTAGCTCTGCGATCATGTGCTCGGAATCGCGTACATTCATCGCGCACCCGAGCGTCTCAATAAAGAGTTTTTTAGACATTAGAGGATGTGAACCTCATACATGTATTCATTTGCGGAAAGGCCGTATTTTACTTCGCGCATATAAAAGCTTTTCCCTTCACCTTCGAAATGATCTTGGAGGGCAAGAAGATCTTTATGTGAATTTTCACGATCAAAATAGAGGATCGACGAGTTGCTTTTTTCTACCATTTCGGTGATTTTTTTGAGATCGATTTTCTTCGGTTTTGTGTCGTGTTCGCTGCGTGCGAGTTTGAGTTCCATTGCTTTTCCCTTATCTAGAGTTCTTGATATTAGGGGGATTATAGCGGTGATATGATAAATATCCTATTAAGAGAAATTTATGTATAATACTTCTCCTTCATAAAAAAGCTTTCCCGTAATCATCAATTTTTTATGAGTTATCACAATCAAGAGGATAGTCCTATGGAAAATATTTTAGACATTATTGACTCAATTGCCAACGAAAAAGGGCTTAACACCGATCGTGTTCAAGAAGCGATTAAAACCTCGTTTATTCAAACTGCCAAACGTATTATCAACCCTACCTTCGCTTTTGAAGCGGATATTGATGATCGTACTAAAACCGTCAAATTACGCCAAATCATTACCGTTGTTGCCGATGATGCCCCCGAAATTGAAGGGGAAGAAGCGGGCGCTTATATGGGTATCACGAGCGCTTTAGAGATCGACGAAGAAGCTGAAATCGGCGATCAGCTCCAAATGGAGCATGACATCGAAAGCTACGGTAGAAGTGCATTTGCTACCTTGCACCGAGAGATTGAATTTCATATTCAACGCCTCGTAGAGAATGAACTCTACGATAAATATAAAAGCAAAATCAACCAAATCGTCTCCGGTCGTGTTACCCGTGTCGATAACGATCAAAATACCACTATCGAGATTGATGAAATCCGTGCTATCTTGCCGATGAAAAGCCGTATTAAAGGTGAAAAGTTTAAAGTCGGGGATGTCGTCAGCGCAATTGTTCGCCGTGTCCATGTCGATAAAGCAAACGGCATCTCGATGGAGCTTTCCCGGACTTCTCCTAAATTCCTCGAAGAGCTTTTAGCTCTTGAGGTACCTGAGATCAAAGACGGAATCGTAGTCATCGAAAAATGTGCCCGTATCCCGGGTGAGCGCGCTAAAATAGCCCTTTATACCAACCGTCCACAAATCGATCCTATCGGAGCAACCGTCGGCGTACGGGGTGTTCGTATCAATGCGGTCAGTGAAGAGCTCTGCGGCGAAAACATCGACTGTGTCGAATACAGCTCATCCCCTGAACTCTTTATCTCTCGTGCAATGTCTCCGGCTATCATCAGTGCCGTCGTAATCACTGAAGATGAAGGGGAAGAGAAAAAAGCGGTGGTTACCCTCCCAAGCGATCAAAAGTCAAAAGCGATCGGTAAAAGCGGGATTAATATCCGTCTTGCATCGATGCTGACGGGATATACCATCGAGCTCAACGAAGTGGGTGGAAATGCTCAAATGGGTGAGAAAGCGGCCGAAGAGAAAAAAGAGGGGCTTAGCTCACTCGAAGCGCTGTTTGGAAATTAACGTTTCACAAACGGATTAAGCTTTAACAACACCGCATCGGCAATCTGATTGCCGATCAGCGTCAAAAATGTACTCATCATCAAAATCCCCATAATTACCGGATAATCCCGACTCATCGCCGATAGATAAAACAGCTGTCCCATCCCCTCTATCCCAAAAATCGATTCTAATATCACCGATCCACCGATCAGCCCCGGCAACGATAACCCCAACATCGTTACAATTGGAGGGAGGAGATTGGGGAGGATATAACGGCGGATTATTTTTTTCTCTTCTATTCCGCGAGAACGGGCGAAATAGATATAGTCGCTTTTGAGGATTTCTAGAGTCAGCGAGCGGACATAGAGGACTAAACTCCCTATACCTACAAACACCATCACGGCAATCGGAAGCGTTAAGTGCCATGCCATATCAAGATAATACCCTACCCCCTCCGGTGGCTCCAATGAGTGCATACCGGCTATTGGAAACCATCCCAGCATCACACTTAGCACCATCATAACAACCAATGCCAGATAATACGACGGCATCGCAAAGCTAAACAGTGCAAGCTGACTCAAAAAGGTATCCGTTTTTTTCCCATGGGAAAGTGCCGCTTTAATCCCCATCCAGAGTGAAACAGCAAATGTGATCACCATAGCAATGATATTCATCCACAGTGTCACCGGCAAACGATCCGAAACTACTTCAGATACCGACATACCGCTTACAAACGAGACTCCGAAATTGAGTGTAATGAGATTGCCTACCCAATCCATATATTGCTGTAACAGCGGTTTATCGAGTCCGTAAATGGCACGCAGCTGTGCTATCGCTTCGGGGGTCATGTTGGGATTGAGTTCACCCCCCATAAAACTGTTCGGTGCCATATGGATCGCCCCAAAGGATAGGAGTGAGATTAAAAAAAGCATTAAAAAGGTATAGAGCAATGATTTAAGAAAATATTTCATGTGAATGATTATAGCGAAAGAGTGAAGGAAAAATAAAAGGAGGGTTCACCCCAAAGGGGTGAGAAGCAAAAAACTCTTAGAAGTTAAGAGTCAAGTATGCTTGAACAGTATTGTACTGAGAACCACTTCCAGCTGTTCCAGCTGCATTAAGGTTTTGATCATCAGCATCTGTTGAGATGTATGCCAAAGTTGCATCCAAAGCTCCGAATGATTTAGAAACAGTAACTGCAACTTCACTCATATCAGTTTTGTCCGCTCTACTTACTCCTAGTACAGGCCATAATGTACCATTAACAACTGCATTATTAGTGTTGTCAATTGAAACGTCTGTATAGTATGCCGCGAGTTTTGCGAAGCCAGCATCGTATTCAGCTGTTACGTTCCATGATGTTGCACCCGGAGCACCTACGTACCCGTAGTTCCACCATGCTTCTGTGTACAATTTAGATTGTGCAACAGCAAGGTTGTTCGTTGCAGTATTCGCGATGTTCAATACACCGTCTTCGTCTACATCAGAGAATGCAGCTGATACTTTTAGGTTTTGAATACCTTCGTATGCAAGTTTAACCGCGTATGCATCAGAGTCTTTTGCATTAGGAACGATACCGTTTACTACACCTTTAGGATCGATTTTGGCAAGTTGAGCACCAACTTTTACACCTTTTACCATCTCACAGTTGATATCTGCTTGCAACCAGTAAGCATCCGCTACACTTGATACATTGTAATACCATGCTTGCGCAGTAAGAGGTTTGAATGAGTTATTAACAGCCGCAACTGCGTATGCACCCGCTTCACCGAATGTAGTGTATTTAGCTCCTGTTGCCATAAACGCATCAAGACCTACAGCAGAACCGTTGTCTTTCGTTGCGGCTACTTCACCTAAACCTGCCAATGGCGCCAAGTGGTTAACACCGTTGCCTTTTCCAACCCAAGCAGCTACCAAAGTAGTATCCGGAAGATCTTGGTTGATCAATACCGCTGCGTCAAATGTATTTTTTGCAACTGACCATGACTCAGAAAACGCTAATGGAGTATCGAGTTCCATACGACCAACTTTAGCCGTAGTTTTACCCATTGTGCTTGCCAACCAAAGTTCACTGATCCATGAGTTATCTTCTACACCGTTAGTGTGACCAGATGTCCAAGTATTTGCAACAAGGTTATTTTCTAAACCAAGAGTACTAACCGCATAACCGGTTACACCGAATGATACACCTTTAAGCAAATCACCTGTTACACCAAGACGAAGTGCGGTATCTGCTGCACTGGTACTTTGATCAAACAAATCCGCATTTGTGGCAGTACCACTGTCATTTGTACTATAGAATACTTTAGCGTCACCGCTTACTTTTACATTGTCTAACGCAAACGCGCTCGCTCCGAGCAACACTGCTGCTGCAAGACTCATTTTAACTAACTTCATTGATTCTCCTTAAGTTAAGCTTGACCTTATGTTTTTGTTTCGTCGGAGTTAATTGTAACGCCGCTATTCTTAAACATAGCTGTAAAAAAAATATTTTGTTTACTTTCTATTTACCGATTAAATATCCCTATTTTATGGTGTCTTACATTTTTGTATGATTTTCAAAATGAATAATCATCATAAATCTGAGCCTCTTTATGGTATAGTTCAATTTAGTATTATTTTATCAAATAACTCAAAGGATTTTCACATGTCCCAAACATCTCTTCTGCTCACTGCTTCAGCTTCGCTTTTACTCCTCTGCGGTTGTGCGAATCGTGAAGGGGTAGCCCCTTCTCAAAATAGCTCGTTACATTCCGTTTCACCTAGCACTACTGCCGTGAGTGGGGGAGGTGCAATGCAGCGCTCACTCGATAGCTGGCTCAAGGAAGAGTGGACACCTATGACGAAAACCGTCCCCGTTGAAACCAAAACAACCGCTCCCGATGGAACCGTTGTAACCACCACTAAAATGGTAGAAGTGCCTGAGCCTGAAGAGAATGAACCTTTTACTTTGCAAAAATATGCAGATAAGTGGAAAGTGTACCATGAAAGTAAAGCGAAAATGATGGAAGGAAAACCGAAAGAACCTTCTCATATCGAAATGATGGGAACTCTTCCGGTTGTTGGTAAGTAACGTTTCGTAACATAGTTATTCCGCATATTATTGCGGAATAACCAATTATTTTCTCTCGTCCCAGACAAAAACACTTTTTCCTTCGCTGTTTTTATCAACTGCCGCCATACCCATAATGTTATATCCCGCATCGACATAATGAACTTCACCGCTCACGCCGCTGGATAAATCACTCAGAAGATACATAGCCGAGTTTCCTACCTCTTCGATTGTGACATTTTTGCGTAACGGTGCATTGGACTCATTCCAGTTGAGGATTTGTTTAAAATCGCCGATACCGCTAGCCGCTAGCGTTTTGATCGGTCCTGCACTGATAGCATTGACCCGCTGACCTTTAAGTGCACCCAATTCTACCGCCATATAACGGACGGTTGACTCTAACGCCGCTTTCGCAACTCCCATAACATTATAATTCGGAATGTATTTCGGTCCTCCGAGGTAACTGAGGGTGATAATAGATGCACCCGGAGCTAAAACAGACTCCAAACGGTTCGTCAAATCGATCAACGAGTAAACAGAAATATCCATAGCAATCTGGAACGCACTTTTAGACGTTTTCATAAAACCTTCCGTTAATGCCTCTTTCGGTGCAAATGCAACCGAATGGACGAGAAAATCAATTTCTCCGAAATCGGCACGTACTTTTTCAGCGATAGACGCCATATCCGCCTCATCCGATACATCAAGTTTGTAAACGGGAGAGTTGTTAAAACCCGCAGCGATAGGTTCTACCCGTTTTTGCAACGCTTCATTGAGATAGGTAAACGCCATTTGCGCCCCTTGAGCATGAAGTGCTTGCGCAATCCCGTATGCGATCGATTTATCGTTGGCTAATCCGACGATTAACCCTTTTTTACCTTGCATTAACATCTATTATTCCCCTTTTGTTTATTTAATTATTACGCCATCGGAGCAAAGCCCCGCTTGGGCTACGCTAACGCTATGTTTCCTTCGGCAGGAAGCCCATTCTTATTGAAGCTCTGTGGCTTGTGCAATCATCTCGCAAAAATCGTTGGCACTCAGTGATGCTGATCCTACAAGAACACCATCTACGTTGTCGAGTGCCATAATATCGCCTGCATTTTCCACTTTCACACTTCCGCCATAAAGCAATGGTGCTGATGTTTTCTCTCGAAGGGCACTGTGTACCCATACAATATCTTCATTTGAAGGTGTAAGCCCAGTCCCGATAGCCCATACCGGCTCATACGCTAAAATCAAATCACTATAAGAGAGGTCAATCCCCTCAAATTGTTTTTCGATATATGCCATTAATGATTCATTTCCCTCTTCACGAATCTCAAGAGGTTCGCCGACACAATAAACGATAGCAAACCCATGCTCGGCAAAGAAACGAAATTTTGCGGCTATCTGCTCTTGTGTCTCACCGATGACATGACGACGCTCGCTGTGTCCGATCAGGATCGTTTTAATACCGAACTCTTCGAGCTGCTCTAGCGCGATCTCTCCCGTATACGCACCGTTTATGACGGGATAGCCGTTTTGAACACCGATCAATACATTTCGAGGGTCATGATCAAGCGCCGTAAACGGAGGAAATACGATGACCGTATCCGAGATATCGTTTGCACTGACAAAGGACTCCACTACTGCCATATAGGCACGTGTCTCTTGACGCGTTTTATTCGCTTTAAAGTTGGCACACAATATCATTTAACTTCCTCTCTTTGTTCGGAATAACGCCGAAGGAGCAAAGCCCCTCTCGGCTACGCTAACGCTGAGTTTTCTTCGGCAGAAAGCCCGCGCACAGCAAACCGTGCTTTTATAATTCATATTTATTTCAATAACGGTTTAACACCCGGAAGAACTTTCCCTTCCAATAACTCCAAAGATGCCCCTCCGCCGGTAGAAATAAATGAAATTTCTTCATCAAGACCGATACGTTGAACCAAATCAGCGGTATCACCGCCGCCCACTACGGTAGTTGCATACGAATCAGCCACAAAATGGGCAATTTTATTCGATCCCCGTGCAAAGCGATCCATCTCATAGACCCCCATCGGACCATTCCAAAGAATCGTTTGTACATCGGCTAAAATCTGACGATACAATCTCACCGTTGCCGGCCCGATATCCAAGCCCATCCAACCTGATGGGATCTCTTGGATACTGCATAAGCGGCTCATGGCATCGGGTGCAAATTTCTCAGCGGCAACCACATCGACAGGAAGGTAAAATTTCACCCCTAATCGCTTCGCTTCATCCATAATTTTAAGGGCTTCTTCAATCAAATCATCTTCAACCAACGAATTTCCGACATCATGACCTAATGCTTTGAGAAACGTAAATGCCATCCCTCCGCCGATCAACACTTTATCCACTTTCGGTAACAAGTTTATCAATGCTTCAAGTTTACCGGAAACTTTCGATCCTCCGACAATCGCCGCAAACGGTCGAGTAGGATTTTCCAACAAGGTTCCGAAAAATTGAATCTCTTTTTGAAGTAAGAAACCCGCAGCTTTGTGAGCCTGATCAAAATGTTCGGTAATCCCTTCGACTGAAGCATGTGCACGGTGACTAACCCCAAACGCATCATTAATGTAGACTTCTGCCATCGATGCCAACACTGCGCTGAGTTCCGGATCGTTTTTTGTCTCCCCTTTTTCAAAGCGGAGATTTTCCAGCAACAAGACTTCTCCCCCTTTAAGTTCGGAAGAGAGTTTTTTCGCACTCTCACCCACAACATCCTCTGCCATTTGAATATCAATTTTTAGAAGTTGATGAAGGCGTCTTGCAATAGGAGAAAGAGAGTATTTTTCATCCGGTTCCCCTTTTGGACGACCGAAATGGGATGCTAAAATAATCGCACACTTTTGATCCAAACAATAACTGATAGTTGAAAGTGCCGAACGGATACGACGATCATCGGTAATATTGCCGTAATCATCCATAGGGACATTAAAATCGCATCGGATAAATACTTTTTTGCCGTAGATGTCACACTCTTTGATATTCAATAATTCCATTTTTTCCTCTTACTGTAAGATTAAAATTAAATTTTCGGCGTATATGCACTCACATACAATGCCATTTCGATAAGGCGATTTGAGTAGCCCCATTCGTTATCGTACCACGCCATAATTTTGATCAAATTCCCGTCGATGACTTGAATCAAATCATCCGCCACTGTGGCACTGAAAGGTGAACCGACAAAATCCTGCGAAACACGATAACGCTCATCAACTTCAAGTATACCTTTTAAAGACCCATTTGCATAGGATTTAAAAAGGTCACTCAACTCCTCTTTTGATGTAGATCGTCCCACTACAACATTTAAATCGACCATCGATACGTCCGGTGTCGGGACTCGAACGCTTTGTCCATGAAGCTTCCCTTCCAGATTGGGGAGGACGAGGCTGATCGCTTTTGCCGCACCGGTTGTGGTCGGGATCATATTCAAGGCTGCGGCACGGGAGCGGCGCATATCCGTTCCGTGTGCGGAATCAATAATCGCTTGCCCGTTGGTATACGCGTGAATGGTTGTCATCAACCCTTTTTCGATTCCGAACGTTTCATCCAAAATACGGGCAATCGGTCCTAAACAGTTTGTCGTGCACGAAGCATTCGAGAGTATATCCTGACCCGCATACAGGTGTTCATTAACTCCCAGAACAAATGTCGCTATTGCACTGTCTTGTGTCGGAGCAGAAAGAATGACCTTTTTAACCCCTTTTTCGAGATGATGTTTTGTCACCGCTCCACTCAAGAATAAGCCGCTGCATTCAAAAACAACATCTGCCCCTAAAACTCCGAAATCAAGTTTTTCGGGATCTTTTTCACACAATATCCGAACTTTATTGTTCCCGATTTTAAGATACTCATTATCCACTATCGCAACATCTACCGCAAACGAGCCATGTACGGAATCGTTTTGCAATAAATAAAGGAGCATATCTATCGACGCCATATCATTAATAGCGACAAGTTCGACATCATGACGCATAGCGGCTAGGCGGGTAACACAACGTCCGATACGTCCAAACCCGTTTAATGCAATCTTCAACGCCATCACCTAATCCTAACCACAAATATAAGGGGTTATTTTACCAAAAATCGGTTATAATTTCGATTAAAAGAAGTTAAGGCTTATGAAGCTTGCACTCTATGGCGGAAGTTTCGATCCGCCACATGCCGGACATGTTGCTGTAGTACAGGAAGCTTTAAAGATTTTACCGATTGATAAGCTTATAATTGTCCCTGCATCGCGCAATCCGTTCAAACCTTGCACCACGGTTGAGGGGACGGTACGGTATGAGTGGCTGAAGGAAATTTTCACCCCTTATGCAAAAGTTGAAATCAGTGATTTTGAAATCGCGCAGCATCGCAGTGTCTATACGATTGAAACGCTCAAACATTATGCGACTCTAAGTGATGAGCTTTATCTCATCATCGGAGCGGATAATCTTGAAAAACTATCCTCTTGGCATTGTTTTGATGAACTAAATGCAATGGTCCATTGGGTCGTCGCGACCCGAGAGGGTCGAGAAATCCCTCAAAATATGATTCGGCTCAATATCGATGTACCGATCAGTTCAACCGATATTCGCACCTCTCTCTCCTCCTTAGGATTGGAGAACGAAATCGAAAACAAAATACTAACCTACTACAAGGAACACCCGTGAACCCACGAATTGAAAAGATCAGTGCTATTCTCGATCAAAACAAAGCCGAAGCAATCGAAGTATTCGATCTTCAAGGCGGTGATTATTTCGCCGATTATGTTGTTATTGCATCCTCTTTGGGAGAGCGTCATACAATAGCCCTCTTAGATCACCTGAAAAAAGGGCTAAAACCGGAAGAGCAATTTTTGTATGTTGATGAGAGCGGTGATTGGGTCGCTATCGACTTGGGAGATATCCTCGTTCATATTTTAACACCGCAATACCGTGTCAAATACGACTTGGAAAGCTTTTTGGGTGAAATTGCCGCACGCAAAAATAAAGCATAATCTGAACGGCAGAGGGTATGTTTGTACTTAAAAAGGCTCTATCCTCCGTCCTTATGCCCTTTCCTCTCTTTTTTATAGCAGTAGGGATCGGAATCTATCTTTGGTACCGCGGATTTTATTCCCAAGCCAAAAAAATGTTCCTCTTTGCTCTAGTGTGGATAACCCTGTTATCCTATCCCCCTTTTTCGTCACTTTTATTGCAACCGCTTGAAAACACTTATCCGAAAGTAACCTTGGAGACTGTTTATCCTCATTTCATCCATGTTTTGGGAAACGGCCATACCACAAATTCCAAGCTCCCGCTCTCCTCAGAATTGGCACTTGTTTCTCTTGCTCGGGTTAATGAGGGGATCACCCTTTATAAAAGCTATCCAAATATGAAACTTATTTTCAGCGGCTACGGAGGGGATGATCCAATCAGCAATGCCCGCAAAAATGCTCAAATGGCTATAGCATTAGGGGTTGAGCCAAAAGATATTATCATTATAGAATCACCGAAAGATACACAGGATGAAGCGATTGCCGTCAAAAAAATTGTAGGAAAAGAACCTCTTATATTAGTGACATCCGCATCGCACATGGCACGTGCATCATTACTGTTTCGACACAACGGTATCAATGTTATAGAGGCTCCGACAGATTTTAAAGTTAAAAAAGAAGCATCATTATGGCAATTTCCATCAGCATCGGGGTTGGCAATGTCCGAAAATGCATTTCATGAATATCTCGGATTGTTATGGGGGAAAGCAAAAGGGTATCTCTAAAATAGATTTGTTTTAGAAAAGTCCGGTAATAACCCCATCATTGTCGATATCAATGTATTCCGCAGTCGGTACTTTTGGTAACCCTGGCATTGTCATCATATTGCCGGCGATTGCAACGATAAACCCGGCACCGTTTTCGAGTTTAATACCGCTAATTTCAACCGTATGACCCTCCGGTGCCCCTCTTAAATTCGGATCAGTCGAAAAAGACATTTGGGTTTTGGCCATGCAAATAGGCAAATCTCCATAATGTTCCTGAAGTTTTGCAATTTCATCGCGAATACTCACACTCGCCGTTATATCTCTGGCGCCGTATATTTTGGTAGCAACTGTTTTGATTTTATCCCATAAAGGCAATTTATTATCGTATAAAAAATTAAATCCTTCCGCATGATTATCAACGATAGCCAACACTTCTTGCGCCAACGTTTCAGCACCTTTTCCACCCTCTGCCCAGTGTTTGGAAACAATACATTTAACACCTAACGATTCACATTTCTCTTGCAATAGAGCGGTTTCATCATCTGAATCAAAGGTAAAGTGGTTAACACATACGACAACAGGCAGTCCGTAGTGAATTTTAATATTGGATATATGGCGCTCCAAATTTGTAAATCCTACCTCTAATGCTTCCAGATTTTCTTGGTTAAGATGGTCTTTTTCTATGCCGCCGTGAAATTTTAAGGCACGAATCGTAGCGACTAATACGATAGCCGAAGGGGCTAGTTTTGCACTGCGGCATTTGATGTTTAAAAATTTTTCCGCTCCCAAATCTGCTCCAAATCCTGCTTCCGTTACCACATAATCCGCCAATTTCAAAGCTGTTTTGGTAGCGATAACAGAGTTGCAGCCATGGGCGATATTGGCAAATGGACCGCCATGGACAATAGCAATATTGTTTTCCAAGGTTTGTACCAGATTCGGTTTGATCGCATCTTTTAAAACGGCTGCCATTGCTCCATGCGCTTTTAAATCGCTCGCATATATCGGGGTAGTTTTATCCGCTTTATAGGCAACAATAATACGCCCTAACCGCTCTTTTAAATCTGCCCGATTAACAGCCAAACACAAAATCGCCATCACTTCGGAGGCTACAACAATATCAAAGCCCTCTTCCCGTAAATAACCGTTTGAAGCCCCCCCTTGTCCAATCGTAATTTCACGCAATACGCGATCATTCATATCGAGGACACGCTTCCATTTAATTCGACGTGAATCTATCCCTAAAGCATTACCGTGATGTATATGATTATCAATCATTGCAGATAATAGGTTGTGTGCTACCGCTATGGCATGAAAGTCACCCGTGAAATGAAGGTTGATATCTTCCATAGGGACAACTTGGGAGTATCCGCCCCCCGCTGCACCCCCTTTTAATCCGAAACAAGGACCAAGCGAAGGTTCCCGAAGGCATATAATCGTTTTTTTGCCCAGACGATTCATCGCATCGCCCAGCCCAACCGTCGTTGTCGTCTTCCCTTCTCCTGCCGGAGTCGGACTGATAGCGGAAACGAGGATTAGCTTACCTTCATTTTTTTGATGAGAGAGAGTATCAACATACTCTAAAGAGAGCTTTGCTTTATAGTGACCGTAAGGGTCTAAGTGTTCAAAGGGAATTCCATAGCTCTCTTTTGCCAGATTTACAATGGGTTTCATTTTGGCATTCTGAGCTATTTCTATATCTGACATACTTGTGCCCTAGTGTGATAAATTATCTATTGGTGTACTAATTTTAAACTTTACCTAGAAATAGTTTAGTTATTTGTTAATGGGGTGATTTTTTGTTTGATTAAGTCATTTAAATGGATGAATATTACAGTGAGGAATTTTGAAAGATGGTGCGCCCGAAGGAATTCGAATCCCTGACCGCCGGTACCGCAAACCGGTGCTCTATCCAGCTGAGCTACGGACGCATCTTTTAAAGAGAACGAAATTATATCTGATAAAGCTTATAACTATCTGAGTTGGTTGATTTTAAGGACGAATTCTACCTCTGCTTTCGATAACCGAAGCTCTTTTGCAATAGCATCGATTTCGACCCCTTGGTTATAACGGCTAATCACTTTCTCATCATCCAACCCACTGATCGAAGTAGGAAGTGAAAGGTTTCGAATACGCTCTTCCAAATAGCGTAAACGGTTTTCGGTTTTTTCCTTGTACCCGCTAAAGCTATCTTCAATATGGGTTAACGATTCCAGAATCGGAACCGAGAGTTCATTTACTTCGCGTCCTAATTCATTTTGCATTGCATTATGCTCTCGCGGTACACTCTCTTGAAGGGATGTAATAATCTCTAACTCCTGCTTCAATCGTTTGTCCATAACAAAAAGTTCACGATGCAAATCATCAACTGCTTTCGCAATTGAGCGGATTTGTGAGGAAACTTCCCCTTCCTTCGTGATAACATAATAAATCAGCCCGACAACCATAACTGCCAGAGCATGAGCGCTATCTCAATGGTATAATTCATTCATACCCCTTCAGTTGACGGATAATTGCCCTCTCCCGTGCCATCATATAAATGCCCCATTCATTGATATCTTTCTTATGCATTCGAACTATTTTAGCCAATGTAGGACTCTGCGCCTCAAAGTAAAATCCCACTTCTCTCGTAGGATGAATCGGCATTTCTATTCGTCCGTAATAATAGGTACCGCTTGTCAATAGGGGTTCAAGAAGCTCAAAATACTCGTACCCGATACGTCCGATCTTGGCATTGCACGACAAAGGAATTTTCGTTGGTGCGGTGTTGAGCAATACCTGTTCTAACCGATCTATTTTACGGTAAAGCTCTACCAGCAATTGGACAACAATCCCATCACTATCTCCCACTTCCCCTTTACCTTTAGCGTTTCGGAGCCATTGGGCAATAGCATCATTCTCCGCTTCACTCAACTGCGTATATTCTCGTTCAAAGTCGACAGGATTACTATTTTCAACATCAAACCCAATTTCCAACGGAGCTTCAATCAAACGTACATCGCTCATAAACTCACCTTATCTAAAATAATTAATCCAATAAAAATAAATCCTAAATAGCCGTTCACCGTAAAAAATGCACGATCAATTTTAGTAAAATCACGCCGTACTAAATAGTGCTCATACGTCAGCATCAGGGCTGAAAATACAACGGCGGCACTCGCAAATATCCCCAGTCCCGCCTCGTTTACAAACCATCCCCAAAACAGTACCGTTATACTATGAAATAGGAGTGAAATTTTGAGTGTCGCATTCGCTCCAAATCGTGAGGGGATCGAATGCAGCCCGTTTGTTTTGTCAAACTCCATATCCTGCAGCGAATAAAGCAGATCAAAGCCTGCTACCCAAAAGACAACTCCCACACTGAGCAATAGTGACCATAACGGCACATTTCCCAATACCGCTATCGCCCCTGCCATCGGTGCAAGACCCAACGATATCCCCAACACAATATGGGCCATCGAACTAAACCGTTTGAAATACGAATAACTGAGCAATACAACGAGAACAGGGAAACTCAGATAAAATGCCAAGTCATTGATGAAATAGGCGACTGCCATAAATACCAACGCATTGACTACGGTAAAAATAGCGATGGAAGTGCCATCTAAACGACCATCGACACTGGGACGCCCTGCCGTTCGGGGGTTATGGATATCGAAAACACGGTCGACATAACGGTTAAATCCCATAGCAGCGTTGCGGGCGCTGATTGCGGCAAAAGAGCCAAGAATCAAAAGTTTAAAGCCAAACCACCCATTCGAGGCAACAATCATTGCGATAAAAATAAAAGGGAGCGAAAAAACACTGTGCTGAAACATCACCAGCTCATTAAAATCCTGTAACTTTTTTGCCAACCGCTTCACACATTCCCTTTTAAATCATAATCTCTTTATTTTATCGTAAAAACTCTTTAAGGGTGCGGGTATAATAACGCTAATGAAACAAATTGCACTCATCGGTTCCACTGCTTCAGGAAAAAGCGATCTCGCTTTAACCCTTGCACGAGAGCATAATGCCCTTATCTTATCTATCGATTCACTCAGTATCTATCAGGAGATCGACATAGCTTCTGCTAAGCCTTCCAAAATCGAACTCGCCTCAGTAGAGCATTTCGGAGTCAATCGGCTCCGTCCGGATGAGAATGCAAGTGTCATCACCTTTATCGATGAATATCGCCGCCTCCGTGAAAAAGCTTTAGCTGATTCAAAAAATATTATTATTGTCGGAGGGAGCAGTTTTTACCTCAAAAGCATGATTGATGGACTCTCCAAAATCCCCGATTATTCTCCCAATACTCTTAATCAAGCAAAAAATATGCTCTTTGATCTGGAGAGATGCCATGCCCTTTTACATACTGTTGATCCGTTCACAATGGCTAAAATCGCTCCGACAGATGCGTATCGAATCGAAAAAATGCTCCTCATTTATCTCGAATCCGGTATTGCCCCCTCCAAATGGTTCAAAGTCAATCCACCTGAACCTATCATCACTGAATGCCCTGTATTCAATTTACATATAGATCGAGATATTTTACGAGAACGGATAGCCCATCGGAGCGAAAAAATGGTTCGCTCTGGGTTAATTGATGAAGTGGCAGAACTCGATCGAATGTACGGAAGATCTCCCAACAGTATGAAAGCGATCGGTATTATTGAGGTTTTAGATTATTTAGACGCTAAGGTATCCAAGGAGGAGATGACCGCACTTATTTCTACCCATACCGCACAACTGGCTAAGCGACAACAAACCTTTAATGCCCATCAGTTTGTATTGCACAGCAGCGGATCGGCAGATCAACTCTATAAATCAGCCGAAACGATTTTAAAATAGTGCAAGTGCGTCTTTAGCCAATTTTCCCCATGCGGAATTTTTATCCGCTTTGATACTAGCGTTAAATGCCTCGCGTGATTGACGCTTATTCCCCAACTTTTGTTCAATCGCTCCGATCAGATACTGTTGGCGGGAACGTTTTTCATTGGTCATTTTACGGGCATTTAATGTTCTAAGAACTTTTAAGGCATCACCGTCTTTTCCTAAGTTTTGATACGATTGAGCCAAAGTGAACTCAATATAAGGGCTTTGTGTGTAGGTTTTAGTCCGCTCTTGTAACGCCATCACTTTACGGGCATAGGTTTGAGCAAGTGCTTCATCTTTGCGCTTAAGTCCCAAGCTTACCATTTGAGTGTAGCGTTCAATATCTTTAAAATCATTCGGATAGGATGCCTCTACCGATTTGATATGACGAATCATCCCCTCACCGTCTCCCACACGCTGAGCCGCATCAAACAGTGTGCGGTAGATATCATTCAGAGGTGGATTCTTTTCGGCACCTAAGAGGGTAATCAGTTCATTCCCCCCCTTGATAGCCTCTTTATACTCTCCTAATCCAAACTGCGTTTTTACCATGCGAGAGAGCCACACTTGACGCTCTTTAATGGAATTGGATTTAAGATGCTTCTGCGCAATTTTTTTAGCGTTAGCGTATTGGGTTGTTTTCAAGGCACAATTAAAAAGAGCTTCATCCCATTCGCTAAGGAGTTTGATTTTATACATCTTTTGAAGCTTCATAGCCTCCGTACATTTCCCCTCTTTTAGATACTCTTTTTCAAGTCCGATCGCACTTTTTGAAATAATGGCATTTGTCTCAGGGTACTCGGCAGAATCCAAGCGATAGAGATCACTCTCGATGTCCAATATCTCTTTGTATTTTTTCTCTTTTAATAAAAGCTGCGCTTTTTTGTACAACGCTTTTCGTCCGACACTATCATTCCCGTAACGCTCAATCAAATCATTGTATTTTTTAATCTCTTTTGTCGTATTTTTATCGCCCTCATCAAAAAATAAACCGTCTTTAGCCCGTCGTACCTCTTCAGTAAATTCACCGTATTTATACGATTCAAGATACTCGTTAAGCCGTTTTAGTGCTTCATTACGTTTGCCTGATTTCGCAAGTTGTAGGGCAAGATTTTTCAATAATAATTGATGTTGATCCAACTTTTTATCGGTATTATTCAACAAAGCTTCCGTGATACGTGCAGCTGTTTTTGGATCTTTCCGATTCATAAACCCTTCTGACATCTCCATTGCATTATCGTAAACTTCGCTAAAATAATTAGGATTAACTGTCGCTATCTTATCAACGTACTCTGCCGCTTTTTTGGTATTTCCCTCTGTCAATTCAATTTGAGCCAATTTAAACGCCGCCTTGGAAGCAATCGCCATGTCTGATGTCGATCCCAATGCTTTTTGATAATAATGCATCGCTTTTTTAAGATCACCGGAAGATTCTGACTGCTCTGCTTTATATATCATTCCCAACGAAGCAAACGGACTGTCGCTTTGTTCATCAAAAAGTCGCTCGAAAAAGTAGTCGGCATCAATGATTTGACCGATCTTGCTGTAGGCGTTTGCCGTATATGCCAGCACTTCGGCAACACTTGCATCACCGGAGTATTCACGCAAGAATCTTTTAGACAATTCAAGAAGCTTTTCATACTCTCCTAATTGGTGATAAGAGCGAATTTGATACAACATCAACTCATTTTTAAAGACCGTGTTGGGGTATTCTTGAAGGGTATTTTTAGCACGGTCGAGTACTTTATTGTAATCTTCTGCGGCGTATGCTTTTTTCATCTCCATATAATCGGTGACATCTTGTACCCGTCTAATCTTGATGGGGTTCCCTTTTAAATCAAGCCCTCCTACATAAGGGGGGATGTTTTTATTCACTTTGACCGGAAAATTAATAGACGTAGCAGAAGGTGAAGATAGCGTCATCAACGGAAGCGTTTTAGTGTAGCCGACTACATTCCAATGTTTTGCCTTTTTAACATCACTTTGATAGGTCTGTGACTCTTTAGAGAGGTCAAAAACTTCAGGGAATAGAGTCATTTTTGATTTTGGAAGGATAGTAATCGTATAACCTGCAGGTGTTGAGGATGCCTTAACACTCAATAATCCATTGTCAATCGGTGAAAGATTTTGTTTCGGAGCAGTTGAGAAACGGCAGTCTACCCGCCGAGTCTCTCCAAATTCATTGTTGGTTGCCTGACAAGAAAATGGCGTTGTATTGCGTAGGTGGAGAATACTGAACTTTTCACCCTCTTCTTTGCCGCTTTGAAGAGATAACTCTAAACCAAAGAGGGGGAGACAAAGGCATAGAGCAATCCAGTATCTCAAGCCTTCCCCCTTTTTCTTTCCTTTTAATAACCGCTATTATACACGAATAGCGTAATAACTTCCAAGAGAGGATTCACGGCAAACACGGCGAAAATAGTTCCAACCGCCGCAATACCGATAATGGTTTTAAGAGAAAGCGATGCATTCATAAAATAGAATTGCTCATACCCGACCATCGGCTCTTTCATAAACATGAAAACGATCAGTTTAAGGTAGTAATACCCTGCAATTGCTGAGTTGAGGGCCATAATAAGGGCTAATACGGTGTAACCGGCACTCACCGCTGACCCGATCATATACATTTTACCCCAAAACAAGCCAAATGGTGGGATTCCTGCAAGTGAGAGCATAAATAATGCCATCATCACGGCACCCATAGGCATTGTTTTGATCATCCCTGAAAATTTTTCATACGGATGGTCTGAACTTTGTCCCGGCAAAAGATTTTTTTGACGGTTTACCCATAGCATTGTAAAGGCTCCGAGATTAGTGAAGCTAAAAAGTGCCCAATACAAAAAGAGTCCCGTATTGGCTTGGGTTGTACCGATCAAAATCGCCGCCATAACAAAACCGGCATGCGAGATTGAACTGTAGGCCAACATACGCTTAACATCGGTTTGTACCAATGCCCATATATTCGATGCCGTCATCGTAACAACCACTCCGATGTAGAGGATCACTTGGAGCCATACCACACCGCTGTGAACCAAAAATTCGAATAAGCGCATCGCTACAACAAATGCTGCAATTTTAGGAACAATAGACATATAACCGGCCAACGCTGCCGATGAGCCCTCATATACATCTGGTGTCCACGTATGAAAAGGAACCATAGAGAGTTTAAATCCGAATGCTGCAATCATAAATGCCATGGAAACAAGAACATAGCCGATGTTGCTGTAGTGATCTTCTGCCAAAACGGTAGCAATTTGGTTGATCTCAACCGAACCGCTGATCGCATACAAAATCATTGATCCGAATGCATAAAAACCTGCCGCTAACGCACCCATCGTAAAATATTTCACTGCCGCTTCAAACGATTTTGAGCGGTTATGCAATGCGATCAATGTATAAAGAGCCAATGATGCCGTCTCAAGACCGACGAAGATCAAGATAAGGTTATCAGTAGCAACCATAAACTGGAAGCCCGCTATCATAAATAAGAAAAGGGCAAAGTACTCCGGATAGTTGTACTCATGGAACCGTTTTGAGGTCAATGCCAAAGGAATAAAAAGCATTGAACCCGCAACAATTATAATCTGTGAAAGGATAGCAATCCCATCCATTAACATAACATCAAAGAATCCTAGAACCGTCCCATTTTTCAAGAAAACACCGGCAAAATCGACCAATGCACCCAAATCAAGAAGCAAGAAAAGGAGACTGATCATTACATACAACGATTTATGCAATCCCCCTTTCACCATATCGATCACCAAAATTGCCAACGCACCGACGATGGCTATCAGCATCGGAGCTAAGGTCGCTAAATTAAGCGACGCTAGTGAAACATTAATCGGCTCCAACATTAGTGCGCCTCCTGCATTGGAATAATCTCATTTTTGCCCGATAGATCAGGAATACGTGCTTTAGCTTCTTGACTTTGCGCTTTATCGTGCATCAACTGAATGACCGACTCAACACTGTTGTTGATCGGCTCTAATACCGGTTTTGGATAAACCCCCAGCCAAATTGCAACGATAACGAGAGGGATAAGTCCTAAATACTCAGTTCTATTCAAATCTTTGAGATTTTTATTTTTTTCATTCATTACGGTGCCAAAGAACATCTTTTTATAGGCCGCAAGCATATAAATAGCTCCGACAATAATCGCGACTCCGGCAGTTAAAGTTAACATGTGTGACTGTTTATAAAAACCTAAAAGAGACAAAAATTCTCCTACGAAATTGATCGTAAGCGGCAAGCCAACCGATGCCATCATCATAATTCCAAAAATCGTCGCATAACGTGGCATAACCGATGCTAGACCGCCAAATTCTGACATCATTTTCGTATGACGTCGATCGTAAATAACACCGACAAGTAAGAACAGCGCACCCGATACAACACCGTGTGCTAACATCAAGAATACCGAACCGCTAACACCCTCAACATTCAATGCGAACGTTCCGAGGATAATAACCCCCATATGTGAAACCGAGCTGTAAGCGACGACTTGTTTAATGTCTTCCTGCGCATAGGCCACCATCGCCGTATAGATAATCATTATGATCGCAATAATCGCGATAGGAAACATGAAAAATACCGATGCATCCGGAAACAACGGCAATGAGAAACGGACAAACGCATAGGTTCCCATTTTAAGTAAAATTGCTGCCAAGATAACTGAACCGATGGTTGGTGCCTGCCCGTGGGCATACGGGAGCCACGTATGAAACGGGAACATTGGAACTTTGATCGCAAAGCCGAGAAAAAATGCTGCAAACAACCATAATTGGAAGTTTTCAGGGAGAATCAGACGATACCATTCTAAAATCGAGAAGCTCCATGCTCCCGTTGCTTGATAGTAAAAATAGGCCATAAACAGCATACCGACCAACATCACCAATGATCCCGTAAAGGTATAGAGGAAAAATTTAACCGATGCATAAATACGAAGCGGTCCGCCCCAAGCACCGATGATGTATAACATCGGCACCAAAGAGAGTTCCCAGAAAACGTAAAAGACGATTGCATCAAGAGCTGCGAAAACACCCACCATTGTCATCTCTAAGAACAACAAGGTGATAATCAAATCTTTAAGACGACGTGTTTCCGTCAATGACGCAATACCGATCAACGTGAAAAACGTCGAAAGGATAATAATAAAGAGTGAAATACCATCCACTCCGAGAAGATAGTTAATACCAAACGCCGGAATTAACGGCATTGACTCCATAAACTGCATCCCCGAAACCATCGGATCGTATGCATACCACAACCACAAAGAGAGGACAAACTCGATAAACGCTACGGCTATACCGTAAGCTCTCATACTATCTTTAGTGACGACAAACCCAAGCATTGCAGCCAATGCGGGGAAGAAAATTAAAAGTGTTAAAATGTGATCTATCATCATTACTCCTTAAGCGCCAACCGCGTTGTATCCAACGGTGAAGGCAACGGCAAGTGACACTAAAACGACCAAACCGACAACCATCCAACGAAGCATTGTTGAAAGATTCCCGTTTTGGATATCGCGTGTATTCTCACCCGTTTTGTAGATTGCGTTTGCAATCGCATCAACAGTAGCATCAACGATTTTAAGATCAATCTGTTTCCACGCAATTTTAGAGAGTTCCAAATACGGTTTTGAAAACACCTCGTCATACATTTTTGGAATGTAATATTGGTTCCATAGCAATTTGTAGCCAAAACTATTTTCCATTTTAGAGGTACCATCGGGTACGCTGTTCCAGTTGCTGTATTTTTTATAGGCAAATACAATAGCTGCTATTACAAACAACTGTGTTCCGATCGTCATAATCCAGTAGGTCATCTCGCCGTGGACATGGTATTGGGTATCCGGAAGCATATTAATGACCAATTGATAATAGGTCATTTTAAATGCACCGGCAATAATCGCCAAGACTAAAAGCGGTGACATCGCAACCAACATAAATTTGTAGGCTTCGTGCGGATGGATACCGAAAAGCTTGTAACGCTCTTCCCCGTGAAAGATCAACGCAACCAAACGGAAGGAATAAAACGCCGTCAATCCTGCTGTCAGTAACAACACAGTATAGATTACATAATGGTGCTCAACAAATCCGACTTCCAAAATTAAATCTTTTGAGAAGAATCCGGCAAACGGATAGATACCCGCTAACGCGACAGAAGCAAGGGTCATCATCACAAATGTCCCTTTCATCACCTTGCGTAGTCCCCCCATTTTAAACGGATCAAGCTCATCGTGCATCGCGTGCATAACGTTACCTGCACCAAGGAACAAGAGTGCTTTGAAGAATGCGTGCGCCATAAGGTGGAACAACGCTACCCAATACGCACCCAACCCAGCTGCTACGAACATATATCCAAGCTGCGAGAGGGTAGAGTAAGCAATAATACGTTTCATATCACGGTTAACCAGTGCCATTGATGCCGCAAAAAGGGCAACAAATGCACCGAGACTTGCAATAAAAAGTCCAACATTCGGAATTAAATCATAAATCGGATTCGCACGAACGACCAGATAAACACCTGCTGTAACCATTGTAGCGGCGTGAATCAACGCCGATACCGGTGTAGGGCCTTCCATCGCATCGGCAAGCCATGTATGGAGCGGAAACTGCGCCGATTTACCCATTGCACCGATAAAGAGGAAAATACCGATCCACGTTGTAACCACTAACGGAAGGTTTCCGATTTCAGCAAACACGACGTCGTATTGAAGTGAACCCGTATTCCAGTACAACAAGAAGATACCGATCAACATACCAAGGTCGGCGATACGGTTCATAATGAACGCTTCGTTTGCCGCCCATGTTGCCGACTCTTTCTGATACCAAAAACCGATAAGTCCCCATGAACAAAGACCGACCCCTTCCCATCCGATAAAGAGTCCGGCAAAGTTGTCACTCATCACTAAAACCATCATCGAAAAAACGAAGGCTGAGAGCCATGAGAAGAAACGATTGAACCCTTTATCGTGATCCATATATCCGATAGAGTAGATATGGACAACTGTAGAAACGATGGTAACGACCATCATCATCACCACGCTCACTTGGTCAACCACAAACCCAAACGGAATATAAAGGTCTCCCGTTGCCATCCATGTCATCAGTTCAACATGAACCGTATGCCCGCTCATGACATAAGAGAGCAAAATTGCGCTGCTCACAAATGAGGTAAACAATAATCCCGATGCCACGATGCCGACATGCTGCGATTTAGGTGATCCACCGAAAAGAGCGGCATAAAGCGACCCTACCAGCGGAGCAAACAGTGCGATATATAAATAAAGTTCCATAGCCTATCCTCGCATTGAATTCATTTGATCTAGGTCGATCTTACCGGTACGTTTGTACCATACGATGAGCAGCCCCAGCCCAATCGCTACTTCCGATGCCGCAATCGCAATAATAAAAAAGGCAAACATTTGACCGCTCAAGTCACCGATATAGTGAGAGATCGCGGCAAAAGCGATGTTGGTTGCATTGAGCAAGATCTCTGTTGCAAAAAAGAGCATCAAAAGGTTTTTACGGCGCATAACCCCGATTAAACCGATAGCAAATAAAATAGTAGATAAAACAAGATAATGGGTGAGTGTTACTTCCATCAGTGTCCCCCTGCTTGCGATTCAAAACTATCGTCCATTGTAGTGATCTCTTCTTCAGCCATCAATGTCAACGATTTATCCATTTTTTTACCGGCTAAAATAATTCCGCCGATCATAGCGACAAGCAGCATAACAGCCGCAAGTTCAAATGGGACAAGGTATTTCGTAAAGAGAACCATACCTACTGCCTGAGAGTTACCGACCCCTTCTTGGATCGGATAAAGAGCTTGAATATTGTTGGATACGATCGGTGCAACGAAAATTGCGACCACCATAACCGCTGCCAATACCCCAAGGACAAAAACAATCTGAGGATTAGTACGTTTTTCAACAACGTCGCGTGTCGTATCAAAAAACATCATACCGAATGCATAGAGTGCCATAACCGCACCGGTATAGACGATAATTTGGATCGCACCCAAAAAGTCGGCACCCAAAATAAAGAAAAATGCCGAGATGAAAATCATCCCCGCAGCCATTGCGGTAATCGCATAGAGCGCTTGGCTTGTCATAACCGTGATGGTAAACATCACGATCGTCAATGCCGCAAACAGATAAAAAGCGATTGCTTCAAACATACATGGACTCCTTAATACGCCAACGGGGTCTTTTTGACCGACGCGTCGCTTCCTGGGATAATGGCTCCGAAGCCTGGGTATTCTGCTTGCTCACCCGCTTTAAGTAGATCAAGCGGGGTGAGCATATCATCTTTGATGACAAAATGGGCACGTTGTTCTGATGCATTCTCATACCGTTGTCCATGAACGATAGCGAGTTCAGGGCAAACCTCGGCACAGTAGCCGCAGAAGATACAACGTCCAAGATTTATACTGTATTCGGTTACCTCTTTACGACTGTTCTCGTCGATACGAGTATCCATACGGATACAATCAGAGATACAAATTTTTTCGCATAATCCGCATCCGATACAACGCTCATACCCTGACTCCCATAAACGCAATAGTTTGTGTACCGCACGATAACGCGGTCCGATCGGAAGCTTTTCTAGCGGGTATTGAAGCGTATGGATATCAAACTTAATCATCTCACGCAGTACCACCCAAAGACCTACAAAGAGTTCTCCGTTAAATGTACGTTTGACTACTTGTTTAAATTTGTCCCATCCGGTAGTCGGGTAGGTTTCAATATCAACATAATAATAAGCAGATGACTCGCTCACGTTACGATTCGTAAATACTTCTTCATGATGCATAACCCAACCTCCTTAGAACATCATCACGATACCGGTGACAACAATGTTGATCACCGCAATCGGCATTAATACTTTCCAACATAACCACATCAATTGGTCAGGTCGGACATCCGGCCAAGCAGCACGAGTCCATAGGAAAAAGAAAAAGAAAAACGCTACTTTCAACAAGAGCTGAACAGCTCCTGCAATCGTACCATCACCAAAACCACCCAAGAAAATAATGGCAATTACAAACGAAATAAAGAACATATTGGCGTATTCACCGATAAAGAAAAGCCCCCAGCGCATACCCGAATATTCGGTTCCGAAACCATCAATAATTTCATGATCGTTCGCCACCAAGTGAAATGGCGTACGTCCCGTCTCAGCAAAAGCGGCAATCCAAAAAAGGATAAATGCAACCGGCTGTGACCATACGATCCAGTTCGTAATCCCTCCTGCTTGGTAGTTATTGATGTCGATCAATGACAATGAACCTACCATCATAAGCGGTGCCAACAAAGATAGCCCTGTGATAACCTCATACGAAATAAAAATCGCCGCACTACGAGCTGCAGAGATCAACGACCATTTGTTCGCCGATGCCATACCCCCAAGAAGCGGTCCGTATAATCCGATGGCCATAACCCCTAGTACATAGAGGATACCGACATTGATATCGGCAACAATCGGATGAACGGTGTAGCCCATAACCGTAAATTGCGGCCAAAACGGAATCGCAGCAGAGGCCATAAATGCGGTTGCTGCCGTAATCACCGGAGCGATTTTAAAGATCGGTTTAACAACGTTTTGAGGGATGATATCCTCTTTGGTAAAGAGTTTGATCCCGTCCGCCGCGACTTGAAGCAAACCGAACGGCCCAACGTGCATCGGTCCAAGACGGCGTTGCATAAACGCCAGCACTTTACGCTCAAAATAGGTCCCAAGACCTGCTAGCGCTGAAAAGATTAACAAGATTACAACGATTTTGACAATCGTTTCGATGATAAATGCTACATCCATGCTTTACACCTTTTGTATTGATACGCACGCAAAACGGTAACCGTCAAACAGTGCCTCAGAATTAATAGCGGTATCGAATGTCGGAAGATACGGGATATCCCCCTCAATTTTACCGTCTGTGATAACGCTAACACTTAACTCACCGCACGCGGTTTTAACCCTCACCCGGTCCCCTTCACTCCAGCCGTTGCCTTCGATAGCAGAAGCAGATACATATAAACCGCCCTCAGCTTTAAGCTGATGTGACATTGCCGTAAACGGTGAGAATTGCAATACCGGGTTTGCCAAATAAACCACTTTCTCAGTAATTGCCGCACTAGGATTAAACGGTGCTACACTTTCATCACCGCTTACACTTACTGCTATATTCTCTAGCTCATATCCGCGAACCTCTTCACCGGTGTTGGTGAAATGGTTCGGCAGAGTATCAAAGTTACTCGCTTTAAATCCTCCACGAATCGGAAGCTGCGGCGTATAATCGACGGTCAGTTTTGCATTCACAGCAAGGGCATTGGCAAGATCATTCAGAATATATCCTCCATAGCCGAGTGCGGCGTTGGTCGGATTGACTCGTTTGTCGATACTGGTCAATGTCCCCTCTTGCTGATTCAAAGATGGCATGTCCAAATCACCGTTCCCCATCGCACTTAAGGTAAAGTCACCTGTCGTGTTATAACCGATGGTATAACTTCCCCGTCCACTCTCAAGATCACAAATCATCGCAACACCAAGAGTATTAGCGAGATTCGGAATCATCGTGACACAAAACGGCGTATATTTTTCGATCAATGCAACCAAACGTGCACAATTTGACGCATTTGGATGGGTATAAAGATCAGGTCCTACCATCAAAGCAAACTTCTCTTTTTTTGCTAAATATTTGGTAAGAGTATCGGCAAATCCCACAGGAGCGTTCAAAAGTCCAAACAGGGCATTTTCGTCCACTTCTACCTCTTTACTCACCTTTTTCTTTACCGTTTTGGTCACCTCTTCGGTAACCTCCTCTTCCACGCCGCTCTCTTCGTTGAGAACCATTTTTGTTACCGTTTCGGTCACTTTTTCATCAACCGTCTCTTCAATCGTAACGGTTTTGGTCGAATGGAACGTTGCCAAATATTCGGTGATACTTGATGGCATTGCCGCTTTATCCCCGAAAAGATCGAGCATCAAATACAGCGCCGCCTCTTCCATCATCGGAGCATGGTTAAACTGTGTTACGTTTTTAGACATATCAGCAATAACCGGATCGTTGATCGGGTGAAAATATAAACCTGCTCCTTTATTCATCGACAATGCGTTGTTCATTGCGAAACGGGCATTCGGATTATCCGTTTTTAATGCACTTCCGATAGAGACAACGAAATCGGCTTCATGAACCTGTTTCAAATCACCGCCGTAAAGTGATTTGCCACTGATGGCGCTGTAGCTGCTCAAAAAGTTTTTAAGTGCCAATGCTTCATTATTCACTAAACGATAGCCGTATTTCTCTTTCAAACGTTGAAGAATCATTGCCTCTTCATTCGTGATTGTCGAGGTAAATGCAATGGTATCGGCTTTTTTGAATGCGGCAACCGCTGCATCAAAGGCTGCTGGATTTTTAACCACATCACGATTCTCGAAATCATATCCGTAGCGCCCCGCACCGCAAAGAGATACATAATTCCATTCGTTTTTAACACGGTAAATTTTACTCTCCGGATTTTCGATAGAAGTATGTTTGATGTCGTAGCTGAGCTGACACCCCGCTGAACAGTGGGCACACGTCGCAGGAATCTGTTTGTGTTCCCATGCATTGGAGGTGTACTGATAGTCACTGCTCACCAAAGCGCCGACCGGACATACTGCAGTACATTCACCACAGTTGGTACAATCAAGTTTGTCGCCGCCGTTTGGAGCAATGAGCGATTTGTTGAGTTTATTCCACATCGCATACGCATCTTTTGGCATAGACTCTTTAAACTCAGCCTCGATGGCATCACTTCCGCGCGCGACGGTAGAGAGGGCCGCGTCCCCGATCATATCTTTACAGACGGTGATACAACGTTCGCACATAATACACAATGCCGGATCATAATGGATTAATCCCCAATCTTGTGCCGGTTTGTGGGTATCTTTGATCGAATAGCTTTGTGAATCAACTCCCACTTCAAGTGTATAGTTTTGGAGCTCACATTCACCCGATTGGTCACATACACCGCACTCTAACGGATGGTTCACATCGTATACTTCCATAATCGCTCTGCGCTCTGCCAAAATATTTGGAGTGGTGGTTGTGATATCCATCCCCTCTTTGGCTTTGGCATTGCACGCGTATACCTGCTTGCCATCAGCTTCAACCAAACAGATACGACATGCCAATGTCGGTGAACATCGTGTCAGATAGCAAATCGCAGGGATAAATATCCCGTTGGCTCGCGCCGCATTGAGGATATACTCACCCTCTTGCGTCTGAACACTGCGACCGTCTATGGTAATCGTGATTTCATTCATGATCCACTCCCCATCTTCATAATTTTCACCTTTTCAAAGCGATATTGTTCACTCAACGCGCCGAATGCTCCATCGTATACCGGAACCAAAGCTACCGTCCCTTTTAATGAAGTATCGAGTTTAAAAATCCTCTCTTGCGTCTCGCTCTTAAATTCAATCTGAATTTTATCACCATCCCCGATTTTTGCAGCAGCCGCAAACTGTGCAGAACCGCGTAAAGTTGTATCTTTTTCAAGCTGTTTACTACGTGCCGTGTATCCGTTAAACTGATTCACCGGATTACAGCGATACACAACCGTTCCGTTAAACTCCGGCAAATCAGCAATTTCTTCGAGTTCTCCGGAAGCTTCAAGATCACGATTTTCGAGCATATAACCTCGATAATCTTCCCCTAAAGCTCCAAAAAAGTTCCCCAAATCATCGAACGATTTTCCCTCAAATCCTTTTGAAAGAGGAAGTAACGCGGTATAGTCGATCGTATTTTCAGATTTTAATCCAAGTGAAGAAGCAAGATCATTCAAGGTATACCCCTCATATGATACTGCTACATTGGTCGGTAATACTTGATAATTGATACTGACAAATGTCCCTTCTTGGCTGTTAAGTGCCGCAAGTGGAAGGGTTGCACCCTCGTGTGCGCCCATTGTATAGCTGCCCATTGCATTATATCCGACAACATTACTGCCGCCGTTATCACTATCCAAACCACAGATAAGCGATACACCGACGGTATTTACATTAGTTGGTATTACTACAACTGAAAATTCGGTATACGTCTCAATCATGGCACAAAGTCGCGCAATATTGGAGGAGCGTTTATGGGTCAATACATCGCTTCCGATAATCAGCGTTTTTCGTTTCGCTCTCTTCATCGATTTCGCAATCCGCTCAAACTCTTCATTTCCTACATTGCTCTCAGCGCATAAATACCCTTCGTCAAGTTCCTTGAAATATTCGCGGTTTTGTTCACTGATATCTGCACCCTCAAGAAGAGTTGAAGCCAGCATTGCAACAACACCCTCTTCAGTTCCCACTTCATATTTAACAAATTGGGTTACAACATTTTGGAGCAATTCATCTTCAAGCGGATGCATATAAACGACTTTTGCCCCTCTATGGCGAGCGGCTGTTGTCATTGCATAACGAACAGCAGGATTATCAGTACTGATACGTCCGCCGAGCACAATGATCCCGTCGCTTTGGGCAATTGCATCAAGAGTTCCGCCAAAACCGCTTTTACCGCTAATTGAACTGTAAGCAGCCATAAAACTTTGATAAGCCCGTGCCTCTTCATTATAGAGTTTAAGCCCCAATTTTTCTTTGAGGCGTTGAAGAATCAAAGCCTCTTCGTTGGTGATAAGAGAACTGAAACGAATCGCTTCACTTTTTTTAATCGCTTCAATTGCTTTTGCAAATTCTGCTTCGTCTTTAGAAGCTTGGTGATGAAAATCAAATCCAAATCGCCCCGCACCGCAGAGTGTCGTGTGTTCAAAATCATTGGTAACACGATAGATGCGATCTTCACCGTTGCTCGTCGAGGTATGTTTAACCTCGTAGTTCAATGAGCACCCTGCCGAACAATGGACACATGTCGCCGGAACTTGAGAAAGCTCCCATGCATTCGCGCTGTACTGAAATTCTGAACTTACCAATGCACCTACCGGACATACCGCAATACATTCGCCGCAAAACGTACAATCTAGGACGTCGCTGTTTTTAGGTATAACAGAAGATTTGTATCCCCCAAACTGAAGGGTAATCGCATCATCGCCGATAATCTCATTACAAACGTGAACACATTTTTCGCATAAAATACACAATGAGGGATCGTAATTGATCAGTCCCCAATGTTCAATTTTACGATGTTGATCTTTGGCACTAAAATGTTGTGCCGAAACCCCAAATTCCAATGTTTTATTTTGAAGATCACATGCCCCGGATTTATCACACACGCCACATTCAAGCGGATGATTCACATCATAAAGACGCATAATGTTTGTCCGTTCGGTTTTTAACCGATCCGAATCAAGGGTAACCGAAAGCCCCTCTGTGGGTGGAGTTTGACAGCTGAGAATCAATCCGTCTGTTTTATCCGTTTCCACTACGCACAAACGGCATGATGCACATGGAGTCGTTTTTTCCAAATAGCACATTGTCGGGATATAAAACCCAGCCTTACGTGCCGCTTGAAGAATAGTCTCGCCCTTTTGAGCCGTTACGGGTTGATTGTTAATCGTAAAGTTAATCATCCATCCCCCCTTAATGTGCGACCATCGCGATATAATAACAACGCATACAGCGTTCTGCCTCTGCGAGTGCCTCTTCTTGTGTAAAGCCGTATTTCACTTCGCGATTATTATCTTTGCGTTCATCAACTGTGAGTACTTCACTGTGTTGGCGCGGCAATCCCGGAAGCCACCCTTGAATCTTCTCTTTTTTGTTATACACTTTGAGTTTACGAAGGTGATCTTCCATAATCTCATCATTCGCCAGAGTAATTTCGCCGCTGGTGACATAGCGCGACATGACCGAAGCGGCACGTTTTGCCTGCCCGACGGCATTTACGATCGTCATCGGGCCGTATTCACAATCCCCCGCCGCAAAGATCCCCTTGCGTGAGGTCATATAGTCTTTACCGTTGGTTTTAATCGTCGCCCACGAAGTACGCTCAATCTCCCACTCTTCAGGGATCAGTTTTAAATCAGCACTTTGTGAAACGGCAGGGATAAGATAATCACACTCCATCTCAAAACTTGCCCCTTCCACTTTTTCCAAACTCGGGCGTCCGCCATTTGGATCGGGAACCAATTCGAAACGATCAACGATCAACGATTTAAGAACATCATTCTCATCCCTCATCGCCGCAACGGCAGAGTGAAAAATAAATTCAACACCCTCTTCTACTGCTTCGTGATACTCTTCGTAGGTTGTATTTTTAATGATCGTCGCTTCGTCACGACGGTATAGCATCACCACTTTCTTAGCATTTGCACGGATCGCACAACGGACAACGTCCATCGAGGTAAATCCTCCCCCGACACATACGAGCGTTTTACCGGTTAAATCAACAAAATCTGCCGGAAGCATATGACGTTTTTGATCCTCTTCCGGAACCATAATGTCGTATTTAACTTGGAGGTTCACTTTATCCAAGAAATCGATTGCACCCCAGTATCCTTGAATCTCAGGGCGCTCATTGTCACAATAGACTTTTTTCGAAATACGGGTTCCCGTAGCGACCAACACCGCATCGTATTCATTTTCGTAGGAGCGCATCATATCGGCCGTTACTTTGGTATTGGTGATAAAGTTTACTCCCAAAGAGCGTACCGCTTCAATGTCTTGATTGTATTTATCGATCGGCATACGATACTCAGGTACACCGACTGCTACTTCACCGCCAAGAACCGGAAGCTCTTCATACACATCGACATCGATTCCGTCCAATGCAAGATAATACGCACCCGTCAATCCCGCAGGACCCGCACCGATAACGGCTACTTTTTTTCCGATTGAAGGCTTTTTCTCACTCGGATGAAAAAATCCGAAACCGTGATCGGTCTCATAATCAGCACCGAGACGTTTGAGTTCCATAATTGAAATCGGCTCATCAAGGTTCGTTCGTCGACACTCCGTCTCACACGGATGGGGACAGACACGTCCACAAGTATGTGCAAGAGGCATCGTTTGACGGGTCGCCATCAATGAATCATCATATCGTAAATCACGAACACCCTCGATATAGGCCGGAATATCGACATGAGCCGGACAAGCGTCCATACACGGTGCAGTGATTTTTGCAATATAACTGGTATCTTCCAAATGGTAATGTTTGGACGGCTTTTGGTTCTCGATGCACGCCATGAACTCAGACTCGAAATGAGTCATAAGATCCAGCAACGGATTTGGAACCGTTTTACCGATCTCACATTTAGAGGTCTCCTGCATTGTTTTAGAGACCTCTTTAAGATGCTCCATATCCGCTACGGAACCTTCACCGCGCGCGATTTTATCGAGCAAATCGTATAAAATACGTCCGCCCCATCGTCCCGGTGCACAGCGTCCGCACGCTTCGGAATAAACCTGATATTGCGCTGCGTATTCTGTTGCAAGACGGACAACGTCTACCTCAGGATTAAAAAGCGCCACACCGTCCCAACCGATAAACGCTTTTGATTGGGCATGGGAGTTGTATTCCAACGGAAGGTTATAAGCAGAATTTTCCCAAGCATCGTCACTTTTGCCGATGTTGTTGATTTGCTCACCCCGCCACGTGGAGAAATAGACTTTACTCACAACGGTTCCTTATTTCTTGACCACAATGGTCCAGTCAGCTTCGTTGAATTTCAACGAGTTCATGAGGGTGCACCCCAATTCTTTAACCAAATCCGCCGATTGCTGTACAGAGCTAAAATCACCAATCTCAAACAAAAAAATCAGTACTTCACCCTCTACAGATTCATTTTTAATGATTTCGGACATGCGGCCTGCAAAATTCTCTTTTAAATGACGTAAATCATAACGTTTCACTGCATGCTCCTTTTAGCGGTCTACTTCACCGAAGACGATGTTAGTCGTCCCGATGATAGATACAACGTCCGGAATATAGTGACCCGGCAGTAAGTCGGTCAAAATTCCGGTGTGCCAAAACGACGGCGCACGGAGTTTTAGACGGTACGGATAAGCTCCCCCTTGGCTATTGATGTAATAGCCAAGTTCTCCCTTAGGTGATTCGGTCGCAACATAGACTTCCCCTACCGGAGGACGCATCCCTTGTGTCACAAGGACAAAGTGCTGCATCAACGAGTAGTTTTGTGTCATGATGTCGATTTTCGGTGCAGAAATATATTGCGGTGCATGCGCCATCAATGCAGGCTCAGTCCCCTCATACATGTCAATCACTTGGTACAAAATTTTCGCTGACTCACGCATCTCTGCCATATAAAGTTTATAACGAGCATAGTTATCCCCTTTATCAGAGACAGGAACGTTGAATTCCACTTCATCATACAATTCATATGGCTCTTCTTTACGGATATCCCACTCGACACCCGAGGCACGGAGCATTACCCCTGAACATCCCCAGCTAAGCGCCATCTCTTTAGAGATAACCCCAACATTCTCCATACGCATCAACCAAATACGGTTTGTATCGAGAAGGTCTTCGTAGTCTTTGATGTTTTCCGGCAATTTATCGAGGAATTTACGTAAATCGGCGATAAAATTATCCGGTAGATCGAGCGGTACGCCCCCGATACGGATTGCCGCATGGGTCAGACGTGCCCCACAGTAATCTTCGATCAAATCCATCAAATACTCGCGCTCGCGGAACGCAAACAAGAACACCGTCATAGCCCCGATATCAAGCGCCGTCGTCGCCAACCAGAAAAGGTGGGACATAAGGCGATTCGTTTCCAAAAGCATCATACGGATCACTTTGGCACGACGAGGAACGTCAAGACCTATGAGCTCTTCTACCGCCAATGCAAAGCCGTAGTTATTTGAGCTTGAAGCGATATAGTCCATACGATCCGTTGTCGGCATGAACTCATTATAGATCATGTTCTCCGCCATCTTTTCCATACCACGGTGGAGGTATCCGATATCCGGATGGGCTTTCGTGATTTGCTCTTGCTGCAAATGGAGCATCAAACGCAATTGTCCGTGCGCCGATGGATGCTGAGGCCCGAAGTTAAGAATCAGTTCATTATCGTCACGGTCAAACGTAATATTTTCGAAAAAGGGTCGTAATCTATTGGATTGTTGCATACTGTAATTCCTTAACGATCGCGATCAGAGATCACGACGCTTTTTTCAGCGTCAAATTTTTGGATGAGGAATACACCCTCATTCTCTTGGTAACACAATGGAGTATCCGGTTCACCCTGGCTGATGTCGGTACCGCGAGGTACTTCGTGTCCCAAACGGGCAAAACGCTCGGTGTCGTAACGATCGACTCGAGCACTGTCTCGAATTTCAGGCCCGATAATCTCGCGTGCTTCTTTTCCGAAAATTTTGTCCACTTCGTACCACTGGGCAAATTCATCCCCTTGAAGAGGGTAGGTTTTACGAAGCGGGAACCCTTCCCAGTCATCCGGCATCAAGATACGTTTCATAAACGGATGGTTGTTCACCACAACACCAAACATATCGTACATCTCACGCTCAGACCAGTCGGCAGAACGGAAAAGAGAAGAGAGACTTTGAATCGACTCTTTTTCATCAATTTTGCATTTCACACGGATTCGTTTACGCTTGGACATACTGAGCATTTGGTAGAAAATCTCAAATTTTCCCTCTTGCGCCAACCAGTCAATTGCTGATAATTCAGAAAGCTGATTGTACTCAAGCTCATTTTTCATGAGTTCAATCACTCCGAAGTTATCCGCTGCATTGATCACAACGACCATTTGCTTCACTTGGATATAGGCATCCAAGACCTCAAACTTTGCTTTAATCGCATCGAGATCCGCAGCGAATACCGAATCTTCAGAAACATCACTCTTCGCAACTTGTGGGGCAACCCAGTAACGGTCGGTATAGTAAGGTTTTTTCTGTACGTTGTCTTTAGGGGTGTAAGCTCTCATTACATCAACCTTTTTGGTTTTTGAGCGCGGGATGCGCTCTCACGTCGGATTTTTTGTTGCAATAGCAATACCGCATATTGCAATGTCTCAGGGCGCGGAGCACATCCCGGAAGATACAAATCGACAGGGATAACACGATCAACCCCTTGAACCGTTGCATAGGTATTGAACATACCGCCGGTATTAGCACATGAGCCCATTGAGATGACCCATTTCGGTTCGGTCATTTGATCGTACAAACGGCGAATAAACTCCGCGTGTTTTTTTGTCAATGTTCCCGCTACGACCATAAGCTCTGCTTGACGCGGAGAAGCACGGAAAATCGTACCGAAACGGTCAAAGTCATACCGTGATGCCCCCGAAGCCATCATTTCGATACCGCAGCATGCCAACCCGTAGGTCAATGCCCAGAGTGAATTAGATCGACCCCAGTTAACTACTTTGTCAATCGTCGTCAATGCAACGGGAAGCCCGCCGTCTTTGAGATAATTTACTTGATGTTGTGCCATTCGAGAGCCCCTTTCTTCCACGCATAAACGAAACCGATTGCCAGCAATAAGATGAACATCATCATCTCAACGAATCCAAACCACCCCAATAGTTTAAAATCGATTGCCCATGGAAACATAAAAACAATCTCCACATCAAACAATAAAAACAACAATGCAAACAGATAAAACTGTGTCGAAATACGGTTGGGTTGTTTCGTCACTTCCGGTCCACATTCATAAACCGTAAGCTTCAGTTTTTCAGTATCTTTGGCCGCTAATGCGCGGCTGGCTAAACGTGCGATAACGGTTGTGGCATAAAATGCACCAAACGTCAACACAAACAGTACAAATACCCCAAAGTAAGGATTTGCTACGTTGTAATGCTCCATAGTTCCGACCTTTTTGTGGTTGATGGCATATCTCATCACAAAGCAATTCTCTGCGACGCTATACGGTTTTTATAAAAACAGTTATTGCACTATAACAAAAAGAGAATTAAACAAACCCTTATCCATACGATATTTAAATAGGTCTGTCACGATAAGAAACACCGCAGTATTGGGTTTTGGAGATAAATGTTAAATTACGTAACACTTTGGGAGATAAGTTCTCATTTCGTATCGAAACGGAACAATAAGTTGTGAATATTGAGGAGTTTAGAGCTCTTCGAACCAAGACATCATGCTACCAATCGAAGCATATGCCTAGGTCATAATTATCTGTTGATAAATCCCATCGATTTTTCCCCTTCAAAGCTTCCTGAACGCTCTTTTTGAATTTCACTGATAAAATCATCCAGTTTGAATGCTCCATCAGAGCGTGCAGCAACCTGGTATGCCGTATTTTTGACGATCAGATTAATTTGCCCACCGGTCAAAGGATAGGTGGAGAGTTTTTCAACATCAAACCCTTCTGCATACGGTGCATTTTTTGGAAGCATCATTTTCCACAGGGTAAGACGCTGTTTCTGATCTGGTTTTTTAAACTCGATTTTGTAGTTAAAACGGCGTGAAAATGCCTGATCAATATTTTCAAGGAGATTGGTGGTTGCTATCAAAATCCCCTGAAATTTTTCAATCTGCTCTAAAAAGATATTTTGCATCTGATTGTGCATCTGATCAGCTGATGTCCCCGCACCCGATGAGCGTGATGAGAGAAATTGATCGGCTTCGTTCAAGAGCAAAATCGGTTCTGTTTTCGTCTGCTTCGTGAGATCCGCATAGGTATCGAAAATCTTGCGGACATTTTTTTCCGATTCCCCCACATACATCGAAAGTATTTTGGAACAGTCAAAACTGAGCACTTGACGTTTGAGTGAACGTGACAGGGAATGCGCAGTGAGGGTTTTTCCCGTCCCCGGAGGGCCGTAAAAAATAATCCGTGCATCAATCCCCGCTTTTTTATCTTTCACACCCCATTCATGGAGACGTGCTATCACTTCACGATCCAATTGACGCATCAGATTTTGAAGCGTTTGCTCCGTCGAAGGGTTCAAAACGACGTTTTCCAATGAGGTAGTAGGTTCGATCAGCTCAAATATCTCCTGCTCTTTGATCAACATATCGAGTTTGAGTTTGCGCACTTTCTTCTTTTTCTGCGGATGCATAATCGACTGAAGTACCTCATCGACGATATAAAAAGCGCGGCTTATTCCCCCGAACGGATTGAGCATCTCCTCATAATCGATCACTTCCTCGTTGATGAGGCGAGCACCGTCTTCGAGGAGGGCACGGTTTTTGATCCGCTCGTAATCATCGAAACTGATTAAATCGATAAGGGTATTCATCTCTCGTAGATTCCCCTCTGTTGCGCTGTACTCCTCTTTGAGGAGGGCTAAGAAAATAACCTGCTCTTTGGGTTCGAGTTTCTTTTGTTTAAAAAAGCGATCGAGGACAACGTCGAGTGAGGTTTGGGCAATCCGCTCATCGATCCGTTTTTCGAGGAGATCGAGTTTGTTTTGGATACGGTTGATCCCCAGAGAGTGCTCATTTCCATTGTGGCGAATAATCGACATCTTTTGATAGAGTTCAATACGGAAAAACTGATCTTGGAGATATTCCAAATGATCGGCGTAAGGTTTAATATCGGGAAGGGTCATCTCCAACGAGCCCTCTTCGAGAAGCTTCATAAAGACGGATGTTACCGCAACGGGGGTATTGTAAAGCTCCAAATGAGACAACTCACTGATTTTAAGAGGGGTAAACGAATGATGAGTTATCCATCCGAGTTCAAGCAATGTTTTTACTTCCCCGAAATGGCTGAGATAGGAATAATCATCCGCACCGTAAAGCTCTTGGAGGAGTTCTGCAACAATGACATCCTCTTGGGACTGTAAAAATTTACGGGTGAGAAGCTGCAAAATCTTTGCCTCCTCTACCGTACATTTGAGTTGTGAAAAAATATGGGTCTCTTCAATTACTTTATTTTCTAAAAAATCGATCAAATATTTCAATGGTTTCCTTCTTTTAAAACGCGTTTGAGTACTTTGCCCGTCGCAGTTTTCGGTAGTGATTCTACCACGGTAATGGTTTTAGGGATTTTAAATGCCGCCAAATGTTCTTTGAGCTGTGATTTTATATGGGCAACATCGGTTTTCTCATACCCCTCTTCAAGCTCGATAAATGCGATCGGAACTTCTCCGCTATGGGGATCGCTCACACCGATTACCGCTGCTAGCTTGACACTCGGAAGAAGCATCATCTGTTCTTCGATCTGACGCGGATAAATATTGATCCCTTTTGAGATAATCAAATCTTTGATCCGATCGACAATATAAATATACCCCTCTTCGTCGACTTTGGCGATATCACCGCTGCGGAGCCAACCATTTTGGATCGTCTCAGCGGTGGCACTAGGGTTATTTAGATATCCCTGCATCACGCAGTCCCCTCGGATGATGAGTTCACCCGATTCACCGACAGGGAGTTCCTCCATCTCTTCATTCACGATTTTAACTTCATATCCATAAAGAGGTAAACCGACCGAGAGTGGTTTTTGTTTCTCCCGAGGATTGATGGCAACTGCAGGTGAACACTCACTCAAACCATACCCTTCCAACATCGAAGAGCGTTTAAATGTGGACCTGAATCGGTTTAATGTATCTTCATTCAGGGCTGAGCCTCCCGAGATGAAACAGCGAATGGAGTTAAACCACAAGAAATACCACGGCAATTTTGTACGGATAAGGGCATTGTAAATATCGGGGACCCCCATAAACACCGTTACCCTTTTCAGAAGGGTCTGTTTGATGATATTGCTAAAGGGCAAAATTGAGGGGATAATGACAAAAGAGGCTCGCATAAAAAACGGCAATATCACCATAATCGCAAAGGTAAAAGAGTGAAACATCGGCAGATAGACGATAAACCGATCACGGGAATTCAAATCAAAACGCTCACGCGCACCGATGAGATTGGAAAAAAGATTGCGGTTACTGATCATCGCCCCCTTAGGGTGTCCTGTCGTACCGGAGGTATAAAAAATAACTGCCGTATCGTCCAACTCTGAGGGTAATGAAGTATGAGTATGCAAATGATCACTGAGGATTTCATCCAACACCAAATGTTGTGAATCTTCTTTTGGAGCCTTATCAATCCAGACAGTATGAGTGATCGTCTCTACCGAGTCACATAAGTCACCCACCTCTTTGAGAAACTTAGACGACGTAATCAATACTTTTGCACCGCTGTCACTGAGAATATAGCGGTACTCCTCATTTTTGAGCATCGTATTGATCGGAACTACAACTGCTCCGAGTTTACTAACCGCAAAAACACTTTGGACAAATTCGATACTGTTAGGACAGATCAGAGCAACTTTATCCCCGCGACCGACACCGATAAGCTCCAGTGCTCGGGAAAAACGGTCAACGCTCTCTAAAAATTGAGCATAGGTATAACGCTTTTCTCCAATGAAAATAGCCCTTTTGGAGGGGTTCTCTTGTGCGACACTATGCAGCATCGCATAAAAGTTTTCATACGGATAGTGGGTCAAAAGCGATACCCGATTCCGGCAGTAACAAGATAGGCTCGGGCATTGGTAAATTCACCGTTGATAGAACTATTATGCACGATTCGATCTTTTTTGACATCGACTAAACCGGCCAGACCGATATTCCAATGTTCATCCAACTGATAACGCCCCCCTAAAGAGACCATCCACGCATCCGAATCGGGAAGTTCATAACCAAGTGTTGATTCCGGCACCGGGGTTTCATCGTAGGCTACCCCTGCCATTGCCGTCCATTTCTCATATTTTTGGGTAACCCCGAGACGGTAGCTGCTCGTATTTTTCCAATTCTTAGCAACCGGAGCACCAAAAACCGCTGTCGCAGCATTAGGCGTTCCGCCATATTCAAAATCCAATTTCTTATACGCGGACCAAAATGTTCGCTCAAATACAGCTTCAACTGTCGTCCCCGTATCAAAGGTATACGCAGCGGCAAGATTTAAAGCCGAAGGGATAGGCACCATAACACTTGCAGGTCCACTGTACGTTGTTCCTAAATAACGCAAGGTAGCAGAACCTTCAACCGTTAAATCAACTTTTGAACGATACGTTGCCGCAAGTGAAAAATTTGGCTGTGGACGGTAGTTTAATGCAAAGTTATAGCCATAATCAATCGAATCTCCGGTCATATCTCGTAACGTGGGTGTCGCTGAACTGCTCTTCACAACTCCACTGCTCGAAATAATTCGAAATCCAACACCCATACTCACCGTATCGCTGAGGGCAACGGCGAGTGAGGGATTAAACTCTACCGTCTCCAATGTAAACTCTTCGGCTGTTGCTTTGGGAATCGGATTTTCCCATCGTTTGGACAAACCTGCCGGAACCACTACACTAAGCCCAACTCGCGCACCGCTATCCCCTAATTTTTTGGATGCAAAATGGAGAGAAGGAACTAAAAACTTCTCTTCTTTAGAGCTGTAATCACTCGCGCCGTCAAAATGAATCGAACTAAGACCGATATACGTCGCATCCACTTCGAGCAGATTAGCATCCTCGTTATAGACCATAGCTGCAGGGTTATAATAGGCCGCATCGGCTCCGTGCGCATTTGCCACATACGCGGCACTGAGTGCAGTGCCGTTGAGGGAGACTTCAGGGATTTTATATCCTCCCGCCATCACTGTTGCAGAGGCGATAATCGATAGTGTCAAAATTCTCATTTTTGCTCCATTCCATACAGAAGTTCGATCTCTTGAGCCCAAATCGTCTCGTCAATCGTCTCAAGAACCAAAGGGATATCGTCCATTCGAGGATCATTCATAATAAATCCAAAAGCATCCAGCCCAATTTTTCCCTTTCCAAGGGAATCATGCCGGTCGACATGACTTCCCAAATCAGGTTTGGAATCGTTGATATGCATTCCTTTGAGGTACTTAAATCCCACTATTTTATCAAATTCCGCCCACGTTGCATCATATGCCGCGCGGCTTCGGATATCATACCCCGCCGTAAACATATGGCACGTATCGATACAGACACCGACGCGCGATTTATCCTCGATACGCTCTATAATGGCACTTAGGTGTTCAAATTTCCATCCCAAATTTGACCCCTGACCCGCCGTATTTTCGATTACCAATGTGACACCTTCGGTAACACTCAGAGCTTCATTCATGCTCGAAGCGATACGATCGATACACTCCTCTTCAGTGATTTGTTTCAAATGGCTCCCCGGATGAAAGTTCAAACGATCCAATCCTAATTGGCTACAGCGATTCACTTCATCGATAAATGCTTCGAATGATTTTTGCCGTTTATCCTCTTCGGGATGACCGAGATTGATCAGATACGAATCGTGAGGGAGAATGTGTTTCGGGAGAATCCCGCTTTTGGCGAGATTGGCTTGGAATAGCGCTATCGTCTCATCATCAAGAGGTTTTGCCGCCCATTGTTTTTGATTTTTGGTAAAGAGGGCAAATGCCCTCGCGCCGATCGCCATTGCGTTTAGGGGAGCGTTAAAAACACCGCCTGAAGCGGAGACGTGAGCACCTACAAATTTAGACATATATATTCCTGATTTTTAATTTTGATATTTTATCACAACCCTCTTATCCGCTCCGCCGCCTCTTCGAGTACATCGAGGGGTTTAGAGTAGCAAAAGCGCACCATGTTTTTCCCCGCATCGTCGTGATAGAATGCCCGTCCCGGAACCGATGCAACCCCTGTTTTCTCTAAAATTGCCATCGCTTTTTCAAAATCATCATTTCCAACCACACTGCTCACGTCGGTCATGACGTAATAGGCACCCGCAGGGACACTCGGAATCAATCCCGCGTCGCGCAACGCATCACAAAAAAGATCGCGCTTGTACTCATGGATTCGGGCAAGCTCGGTGTAATAGCCATCTCCCAGAGTCTCCAACCCGACCGCCGCACCGATCTGTAACGGTGCAGGGGCGCAAACATAGATGAGATCGTTGAGCTGTGCCATCGCTTCGATGACATTCACGGGAGCTATCGCGTATCCCAATCGCCAACCGGTAATACTAAATACTTTGGAAAAGCCTGAGAGGACAACACATCTCTCTTTTAAACTCGGAACACTGAGTGCCGTGATATGGATCGCATCACCGTACAAAAAGTGCTCATACATCTCATCGGCAAAGACGATTAGATCGTGTTTTTCGGCAAAATGCCCGATTGCTTCGAGTTCATCGCGGGTATAGACTTTGCCGCTAGGGTTAGCGGGGTTACAGATCACCATCGCACTGGTTTTAGGGGTAACTATCGCTTCGAGTGCCTCTAAATCGAGTTTCCACTCAGGGGCTTCGAGACGGACATAGGTCGGTACAGCTCCTAGCGAAGTTAGAGTGGAACGGTGGTATCCATAATACGGCTCAAATAAAATCACCTCATCGAGAGGGTTCAAGAGCGCCATACACGCCGTATAAAATGCCCCCGTCGCCCCATCAGAGACGAGTACCTGTTCAGGTGTGATTTCGACCTCATAAAATCGTTTCATTTTATCACTGATCGCTTGACGAATACGAGGTAATCCCTCGGTCGGGGTATAAATATTAACGCCAGCATTCATCGCCGCATATGCTCCCTCGATCACCTCGCGGGGAACTTCGAGATCACAGACCCCCTGTGCCATATTGATCCCATTTATGGCATTACACGCTCGTGTCATAGACCTGATATGCGATTGTTCGATTGTACCGCTTCGTTGACTCAGTTTCATATGTTATTGCCCCCTAATAAAGAGGGAATTATAACTAATCGCGCAATAGCTTGACGAGTATTGCCAGTAAAACGACTCCTGAGCCTATCAAAAAGAGCGCTCCTATTTTCCAAAGCACGCTATTCGCTAATCCTATCGCAATCGCTATAGCAATCAGTCCGCTCACACCCAATCCCCATTGGATATTAGCCCATCGCACAGGGAGAAGCTGATGAAGCATCGGCACTTCCCTCTCATCGAGATAGGGAGCATAACGCTCAAACCACACCAAAAAAGGGACAATTTTATACAAATGGGCGGTAATCAAAAATCCTAAAAATCCGGCCGTTAAAAACCAAAAAGAGAGCAGTATCGCTTTTTCGCTTCCTACTATAATCCCGCAAATGCCTAACCCCATCGACACACTCAGTGCAACAAACGCTACCGCGACGGAGCGTTCCCAAATATCGCTGTAACGCCGTTTTTTCGAGGTAAAGATCCGATACACCTGCACCATATAATAGATGACTGACCCTATCCCAAAAAACAGTGCTATCCTCTCTAGCCACTCTATTTGTAATGCCGATGCTAAGATCATAACACTCACCGAGACTATCATCGTCGTAAAGCTGATCGTATGATCTCTATCGCTTGGACGATTGCACGCGCCGAACATCGGAAGCAATACCGTACTCACCCCCATAATGTTGAGCATCACGTATCCGCCGAATACGGCAAAAATATGCCCCATCCGCCACTGAATAGGATCGATGGGAATTATCCCCGCATACCCGAATGCCATCATTACTCCGATCCCTAAACCGACACTTAAAAAGAGGGTACTCCACTGCATCGAGAGGGTAACACTGGTTCGACGACGACTGGTGCGAAGGGTGACGAACAAATTGAATGCAAAAAGACCCAAACCGCCCAAAATAATCCCCCCTCCGAACGGAAGCATCTTTGCATCAATGTAAAACCCCGCCAAAAGTACCGCCGTTCCAAGAGCTAAAAGAGGCCAGATCCATCCGAATACGTGTGGATAACGATGATGAGCCTCCCCCACTACGACCGAAAGCTGTCCCATCGCCCCGATAATGACCATCATCACAAATCCGATCATATAAAGATGTACCCATCCAATCAGACGAAAATCACGTAAACCGATATCAGGCTGTACAAAAAATAAAAAAGACATTGAGACGATGTAAAAAACGACTGCCACACCAAAATAAGGGGCAATCAGACGAAGGGGGAGCGAAAAATCGGGAGAGACATTCATGAAGCTCCTTTTTGTACCCGATTGTATCTCAGACTGTCACGGAAGAGATTGATTCGTATCAAGATCCTCTATCTTAATAATAAGGCTATTGAGACGATCTTTAAAATAGATCTCCCCTTTTCCTCTGCGGTAGATGATGTCCATTTCATCATTGCGTATAAATTGGAAAAGACGCCCGTCACACATCTCCTCTTTCCCTCGACCCGAGAATATATCTTTGCCCAACACAATATTGCGCATCGTATCGGCGGGATAATCAGGGTATAAATATTCTTTGACAAATTCCTCTTCACTCATACATCCGCTGCTCACACACACCAGTGAATCGATCGAAATTTTCTCTACCGCAACTCCGGCAGTAAAGAGTTCCACCTCTACCGAGGTCTCATCATGGCGAATATACCCCGTATCGGCAAATTTGAGTTTCGGAGTTTTGAGGGTAATGATTTTAGGCTCGCTGACACGGTAATGTTTGGTGGAGCACCCTGTGAAAAAAAGGGCGAAGATACTAACCCATAGGATAAAGAATTTTTGCATGTACCTCATCCAGTTTTTGGAGTATTTCACTATTTAGAGTGACGTTCATGGCCGCCAAACTCGCATCGAGCTGTTCAGCCGATGTTGCCCCGATAATCGTCGAAGCGACGAAATCAAACTGTTTACTCCATGCAATCGCCATTGTTACCGGATGCAGACCCGCTTCGGCTGCGATACGGAGATACTCCTGTGTCGAGGCAAGCGTTTTATCGTTCATAAACCGTGCCGCCATCAGACGCTGACGTTTATTTGAAGATTTTACGTAATCGCTAAATCGTCCGTGGGCATTGATATCTTGATTGTATTTCCCGCTCAACACCCCGCCGCCCAACGGTGAGTAAGGGAGGAGTGAAATTTTCTCTTCGCGGCACAACGCGCCGATCTCGGTCAAATCACGTCGGTTGAGCAGCGAAAAATTATTCTGGATCGACTCGAAACGGGCCAATTTTTCATATTTGGAAACCATCAGCGATTTCATCGTCCCTCGCGCGGTGTCGTTAGAGGTTCCGATGTAGCGTACTTTGCCGCTTTGTACCAGTGCATCGAACGCCCTCATCGACTCCTCGATAGGAACCACGGTATCAGGCCAGTGCATTTGATAGAGATCGATATAGTCCGTTCCGAGCCGTTTGAGTGATCCCTCAACCGCTCGCTCGATATGAAACCGATCAATCGCCGTGTAGCCGTGACGGATCGGAGGGACAAACCACCCCGACGCGGCACCCGCCACTTTGGTTGCGAGAATGACACTCTCTCGTGTTTTGGTTTTGAGCCAACGCCCCACCATCTCCTCAGTCAATCCGACAAGACTCTCTTGTGGGGGAACGGGATAGAGCTCTGCCGTATCGAAAAAGTTTACCCCCGCATCGTACGCTTTATCCATAATAGCAAAGGCATTTTTTTCATCACACTGGCTTCCGAACGTCATCGTCCCCAACGTAATCGGCGATACACGCAACCCGCTGCGCCCGATGTAGCGATAATCCATACATTCTCTTTTAAGTATAATAAATTTGTAATGCTATTCTACCTTTTTTTGAGCTACAATTAAGTTCATAAATTAGAACGGGAGACAACAATGCTAAATATTCTCCGTGAAGCACAAGAACAATTTCAAAAGATTCAAATGTTGCTGCAAAGCAATGCGCTTCGTAATAATGCCTATTACGCACACTTAAGTGAAGCAACGCAAGAGGCTTATATTACGATGAGCGAGGGGATGTGTGCCAATACTACCGTCTGCCATCAGTGTGCAGAACACCGTGATTTTTTACATTCTATGTTGAAGGTACTCGAAGAACTCGAAACAGGAACTCCTCTCTCCCAAGAGTATGAAGAGAGACTAAAGAGCTTTTCTGAAAAAGTTACAGAAATTCTCAAAAAAATATCGACGGTTCTCACCTCTTAAGAACCCTTTATCGCATTAAGCTATAATCTATTCAATGAATAGGAACCTCTTAAGCGATTTTTTTCACCTCAATCTTCCCGCTGATATGGAACAGTGTGTCGAGCTGTTTGCCATATTCGGGGGATATGATAAACCGATTGATGCCGATGAACCTCTTGAATCACTTATACGCCGTCACATTCTTGATTCTTTTGAATCCCTCCGAGAACAACTCCTATCAGCTCTTCACGATGATCCTTTGTATCTCAATCTTCTCCACGCGATTTCAGTAGGAGATCGGCGAGAAGGATCCGCGTTTCGTCGTGCCCGCATCGGTAAAGAGCGGGGGAATGAGGCTTTTGAATTTTTACGTCTTAGCGGCTATCTGACATTAGAACGCTCACGCGAAATACCGCTGGAGCGAGCTCATCCCAAACAACGATTTAAAAAAGAGATTGAGCACCACCGAATCTCCCATAAATTTCGTTTTGCCTCCCCATTTTTACGCTTTTGGTTTGCCTTTGTGGAACCCTTTTCCAAATCAATCCGAGAGGGAAATACCCACTTTTTTTATGAACATTTTCATACCCAGTTCAATGCTTTTGTCGGTTTCACGTTCGAAGAGTTGTGTGATCTTTATATTCGTGAGATCTTAGCACCTAAATTTGGAAGTGATATTCTCGATTCGGGGAGTTATTGGAACCGAGAAGTGGAAATTGATCTCCTTACCGAGACAATGGAAGGGGAAACGTGGGTCGGAGAGTGCAAGTGGACAAACCACAAAGTAAATAAAAAAGAGTTTCATAAACTCGAAGAAAAATGTACCAAGCTTTCTCTGATACCTGATAAAATTTTTCTCTTCACCAAACGGGGATTTTCTAACGAACTGAATGATATGAAGGATAAACGGCTTTACCGCTTTTATTCCGAAGATTTAACCGTATTAACTAACCGCTCTTAATGCACCGTATGCCTCTTGGAGAAGCTGAAACTTCTCGGTATATTTATTAATTGTTTTAGGATTCTTGCTCTGTACTCGGTCAGGATGATACCGTTTTGCCAACGTACGGTAACGCTTTTTCAAGTCCTCAGGAGATGAGCCCATCGGAATCTCGAAAATCGCGTGATAACGTATCATCTTATCGATGGCATCATTACTATGTCCCCACCCTTTGTAATGACCGTAAAGTCTACTCATAAATGCATCATCATATTGGTAATTGATAACAAAATGGAGGACTTCACGACGATTGAGCGTTTTTTCGAGACGCCCTTTTGCCGCAGCAGTTCTCACATCAATAAAAAGTCCGTTGTTAGTCGAGCTGGTTACCATGCTGGAGAGCTGCTGTTTAAGATATCGCATCACCCATCGGTTCGGTCTCGATAGGGTTAGTTTAACACGATCCGGACCGAACGCATATACTTCGACATCGACATTTTCACTCTCACGGTACGGAACTTCGATTCGAACAGCTGCCGTGCGGCAACGCTTGAGTGATCGGCTGTAAAAGGTGCTTGTGAGCTCATTGGCTTTTGTAAAACGCTCACTCAGAGTCTCTAAAAACTCCTCTTTTTGGTCGGAAGAATTTTCGTTATTGAGAACCAATACCCCATTATCCAAAAATAGAGTGTTATGGATATGATGATCAAAAAACTCTTCCATCCACGACTCTTCGAGAGTATTAGTACTCCCTTGAACAAAGATAGCGTTATTGCGTAATACAACTCTCACGGCAACCCCCGTTAGTAACTCTAATACTTGAGTAAAGCAAAAGGAGTTCCACTCTGTTTTTTTAATACCACCAAAAAGACACTTTATTTTTCTACAGTTCCCTATTCTATCTTCAAGGAGTCTGTATGTCTTATGCGACTAAACGATATTGGTTCTATGCCTTTGTCACCCTCTTTATCTTCACCGTTCCGTTTATGAGGGTGAATGACAACCATCTCTTGCTTCTCTCATTTGAGAAGCTCCAGTTTCATTTCATAGGGTTGGCATACGATGTCAACGAGTTTTACATCATGCCGTTTTTGCTCATGTTTCTGTTTATCGGGATTTTTGCCCTCACCTCCATACTTGGTAGAGCTTGGTGCGGATGGGGATGTCCTCAGACAATTTTTCGAACCATTTATCGGGATTTGATTCAAGGAACCCTCCTCGATTTGAGAAATAATGCGAACAAACAAAAGCGAATGAATACCTCATCGCTTGAAAATAAGATCAAAGTCGTTGTCGGTTTTTTACTCTGGGCACTGATCGCCATAACTGCATCGACCAATTTTATCTGGTACTTCGTCCCTCCCGAAGATTTTTTCACCTACATGCAACACCCGCAAGATCATCTCTTTATCATCATTTTCATCGCTACAACTGCGGCATTTTTGATTTATGATGTTGTTTGGATGCAGGAGAGTTTTTGTACCTATCTATGCCCCTATTCACGGATACAAACCGTACTTTATGATGATAATACCAAACACGTCGTCTATAACTATAATCGTGGCGGTGCTATTTACGCAGAGAATCAAAAACAGATTACTGACGTCAAACAATGGATGGGTTCTGAAGAGTGCACCACGTGCGAAGCGTGTGTCAAAGTATGTCCGACCCATATCGATATCCGTCAAGGGTTACAGTTAGAGTGTATCAACTGTCTGGGATGTGCCGATGCGTGTAGTACCGTCATGGGTAAATTAGGGAAAAAATCGCTGATCGAATGGGGAAGTCCGAAATCGGTTTTGCATCAACTAAAATGTTCTATTTTTTCCAAACGCAATATCATGTATTTTGTCGCTATGATAGGATCAATAATCTTTGCAGCGGTATTTGCAGCGGGACAAGAGCCTGTGTTGGTCAATATCAATAAAACCAACGAACAGTATAAGGCACACGATGGTATCGTGAGCAACAATTACATCGTCAATATCCACAACACCCAAAAACAAACCTATACCTACGATGTCAAAGTGGACGATAAAAACTTCCACATCGATAGCTTTGAAGCGCTAAGGCTGAAATCCGATGGTATGCGAAAACGGATATTGGTGATCTCGACGAATCAGAATCTATCGCAGTCGGATCGAAGAGACACCGCGTTGAAAGTCAACCTGACTATCTTTGCAAAAGAAGATCCGAAAATCTCTGTCGTCAAAGAGATCTCCTTTATCTATCCGCGAGCTCAGTGATAGAGCGCCATCGAGAGGGTAAACGCGCTCCCCTCTCGCACCTTGCTCTCCACCTCTATTTTTCCTCCGAAGCTTTTTTCGATGATCATTTTGCACAAATAAAGCCCGATCCCGCTCCCTTGGGATTTCGTCGTAAAATAGGGGTCAAAAATCTTTCCTAGCATATCGCTTGAAATCCCGTTCCCGTTATCTTCGAGTCTAATCATTGCTTCGCTCCCGTTGCAGTGGCTACGAAGGATAATCTTTGGTTCACTCACCCCGCTCAATGCATCCGACGCATTCGAGATCAACGCCAGTAAAACTTGTGACAGCTCATTCTTTTTTCCAAAAATAGCGATCTCGTCATCACAATCAACAACCTCCAATACGATTCCCTTACTCTTTAAATCAGGGGCAATGACGGCAACGCTGTTGCGGATCGCTTCGGTGAGGGAAAAAGGCTCTTTCGCTTTGGCAGGGGTATAAAACTCTTTGAAATCATCAATCGTCTTGGATAAAAACTGCAACTGTTCCTGCGCCGAAGCGATTTTCTTCTCGAAATATGCATCGTCAAGTGTACGGTTTTCATACCGACTTTTCAGATTCATCAACAAATATGAGAGGTTGTTGAGGGGTTGACGAAACTGGTGGGTGATATTGGCGATCATCTCACCGCTTTTTGCCATTTTGGACTGTTGAAACAACATATTTTGATGATCGAGCGCCTGATTTTTGAAAAGATTGTATTTATACGAAATCGAGATCGTAAACAACACCGCTTCCACCGCAAATGCCGCCAATACAATATCGATATAACCGTGTTCAACGTACACCTGCTTGAGCTGAAACACAAATAGCAAAATACACAGCAGCGACCAGCCGATAACATACACGATCGTCGGTTTAAACCCTGAGCGGAGATTAAATACGATTGAGAGAAACAAGATTGCATACACCACCGTATAGGGGAGATATTCAAAAAGGATATAGTGATAAAAGGCGGTCAAAATGACGATATTAAGCAAAAGGGTATTGATCACCAACTCTTTAAAATTCGTAATCTTTGGAATCAAATTGCCCTCATGAAACGTTATCGCAAACATAACGGCACTCAGCGTTGCTAACAGAAGAAAAATCTCCTGTACAAAAGGCTCAAGTGCGAAAAGATGGCTATAGGCGCTGATATATCCCAGAGAAAAAACCTGCATGGCGCAATAGCTAATATACATGATCTCTTTGGAGTACACATAACGCACGAGCGTATAGACGATACTCATCAGCAAAATGCCGAACGTTGCGCCGTAGGCTAAGTGAGTGAACGCTTCAGCACTCAATTTTGTACCCTGTCCCTGAGAGGTTGGAAATGAGATTCGCAGGGAGTTTTGCCTTGAGATTTTTCATCAGTGTTTTAAGGGCATCGCTACTCATCGCACTCTCTCGCCAAACATGGTTTTCGATCTCGCTATAAGTGACATAGCGGTTTTTATATTTGAGGAGCAGACTCAACATCTGAAGTTCTTTCGTCCGTAAAGCAACAACGTCACCATCGCGTACAAGGGTCTGATTGTAGCTGTCAAAACAGGTGTTATCCGGGAGATTGATGATATTCGAATCTTTATGATGGATACTTTCGATACATTGTCGCAACGCTTCTTTAAAAGCGCTCTCCTGCACCGGTTTAATGAGGTATTTGACTAACTGCAACTCAATCGCTTGAAGAAGATAGGTCGTGTCACTGTACGCGCTAATGACAATGATCTGAGTCTCTTTATTCTCTTTACGGATCTGTTTGATAAACTCTAAACCGTTCAGTTTAGGCATCTGAATATCGGTAATGATGATTTCGGGATGAACCTCCCGATAGAGTTTTAATCCTTCAAAAGCATCCGAAGCGGCATAGATATGTTCGAAGTAGTTTTCGAGGTACTCGATACCGTTTTCACGCGCCACATCATCGTCTTCGACATACAAAACATGAAGATTTTTTGTGGCTAACTTTTCCATATCGTTATTGCTTAACAATCTCTCCGTAACACTCCGGACGGCGATCTCGAACAAGGCCCCAATAGTGGCGGTGCTCACGAATGGATACCGGATCAAACTCGCTGTAGAGAATCTCCTCTTTGTCACGCGATGCTTCGGCGACTTTTTGCCCCGTATGATCAGTGATGAATGAAGAGCCGTAAAAGGTCAGGGTACAACTCTCACCGACTTCTTCACCGATACGGTTGGCGGCGATAACAGGGATAATATTTGCCGCAGAGTGTCCCATCTGAACTCTCTGCCAATGTGACGCCGAATCGACACCGATTTCGGGCTCGCTTCCGATCGCCGTCGGATAGAAAATCATATCTGCCCCCATAAGGGTAAGCGAGCGCGCGGTCTCCGGAAACCACTGATCCCAGCAGATGCCGACACCGACGTTTCCGAATGCGGTTTTCCATACTTTAAACCCCGTGTCTCCTGGAGCGAAATAAAATTTCTCTTCGTAACCCGGACCATCAGGGATATGAGTTTTGCGGTAGTTTTCCATCACGGTGCCATCAGAGTCGATCATCACGAGAGAGTTAAAATATCGCTCCCCATCTCGCTCGAAATAGCTAATCGGCAATACGACCCCCAGCTCCTTTGCCAGTGCGCTAAAATGTCCGATGAGAGGGTTGTTTTGCAGTGGTTGCGCCCATTCAAAATACTTTTTGTCCATATCTTTGCAAAAATAGTACCCCTCGAAAAGTTCAGGGATTAAAATGATGTTAGCCCCCTTAGCTGCCGCGTCACGAACCATAGCTTCTGCTTTTGCCACATTTGAAGCTTTATCTTCACTCATCTGCATCTGTATCGCCGCGACTTTTACCATTCTGTGTTCCTTATTTGCTTTCAATGGCAAAATTATAGCATTGCTATAACCTACCGTACGCGAATTTACCTAAAAATTGTTATCCGATTTTAATCTATACGGTGCTATTCTAAAGCAATTAGAGAAAGAAGGAGGATGTTATGCAATTAAATACCCAATTTAATCCGCTTCCCCAAATGAATACAGAGTCATCAAAGAGAGATAAAGCTCTTGATAAGATTGCGGCAGCTGTTGAACTCAAATTGGAAGACAGCTCGTCACGTACCATCTCCGACATGTTGCAAAATCAGGTTTCTACGATGTCACAGGGGCTTATGAATGCCAATGATGGTATCTCTATGATGCAGATTGCCGGAGGGACTCTCAACTCTTTGAGTGACCAAACCCAAAAATTGAATGATCTCAGTGTCCGTTACAATAACGATACACTCAATGCATCCCAAAAAGAGACTCTTCAAAACGAATTTAGCCGTACCGTAGAATCGATGCAGCAAAGTATTGAAGGGAGCAGTTTTAACGGAAAATCTCTTTTTGGAAGCTCTCCCACCTTCTCATTAGGTGAGAGCAGTGTTTCTGCTTCCATCCCAAGCCTTTCACCCTCTTCTCTCTCCATTGAAAATCAAGACGGTATTCAGGCTTATCGTGATTCATTGGCACAAGCAAGTTCAGATGTCGGTTCTACAACGAACGCTCTTTTTAGTGCGACCAATGTACTTCTCACCCAAATCACTGAAACTGCCGCAGCAAAAAGTCAAATGGCTGATACCGATATGGCAAACGCAGTTAAGGATTTTCAACAAAGCAATCTGAAACTTGATATATCTCAAATCACGGTTGCCCATCAAAACGATATGCTTCGACAAAATGTAACGCGGTTATTGGGATAAATAGAGAAGAATCTGCCCCCGAAGAGGGCAAATTTACATTCGATCTTTAGCTTGAATTCCGAGAAGTGAAAGACCTGTTTTAATCGAGAGGGCAACAACAAGGAGGAGTTTAAGCAATTTTGCTTCATCTTCGCTCCCGATGATACGGGTATCGTAGTAAAATTTATGTAAACGTCCCGCAAGAACTTTTAGATAATCGGGAAGTTTTTGCGCTTGGCGCGATTCGAACGCATCCTCAATGATTTCCGGTAACAACAGCGCTTCGAACAACAATCCGTCCGCATCTGCACTTAACCCATGCAAACGTGATCCCATAATCTCATCCATGCTTTTTTCGCTTTTCGCGATCAACGTCTGGATACGGGCGTGCGCGTATTGGATGTAATAGATCGGATTGGAACTGTCTTGACGTTTGAGCTCTTCGATGTCAAATTCGAGTGCCGTATCGCACTTTTTAGAGGCGAACATAAAACGCAATGCTTCCGCACCGATCTCTTCGACAACATCACTCATCAAGATAACGGTACCGGCACGTTTAGACATCTTAAACGGCTCTCCGTCCTTGAGAAGACTTACCATTTGAGAGAGGAGCACTTCGAGCTTGGAAGAATCATATCCTAAAAAGGTGATCGCCGCTTTTACCCGGGCGATATAGCCGTGGTGATCTGCGCCCCAGATATTGATGTAATCCTCATATCCACGCTCAAACTTTTGGTTATGGTAAATAATATCACCCGCAAGATAGGTCGGACGACCGTCTTCACGAACGACAACACGGTCATGGTCATCACCGTGTTCAGAGGATCGGATAAAAGTTTTACCCTCACTCACGTAAACACCTTCCCCCATTTTCGCCATAACGCGATCCCACTCACTGTAGAGAGAGGCTTCACCGACAAACGTATCGAAATGGACATTGATTGCACCTAAATCATCGACGATAAGGGCTAAAATTTTATCTTTTGCCCAAAGTGCCAACTCTTTTTGACGGCTCTCATCACGAAGTGAGTCTTCACCGAAAAGCGTTATTGCCTCTTTTGCAAGATCACTAAGATATTCACCGCGATAGTATTTTTCGGGCCATTCTACTTCTTCGCCTAAAAGGCTACTGCGACCCTCAAGCTGCAATGAGACACCGAGTAAATCAATCTGATTTCCCGCATCGTTGACATAATACTCTGCTGTGATGTCATAACCCAAATGACGGCCCAAACGCAAAATCGTATCACCATAGACTGCACCACGTGCATGTCCGATATGAAGGGGACCTGTCGGATTGGCACTGACGAATTCAAGGAGGATGGAGCCTTTTTTATCATTGCTTCCAAATGCTTCTCCATGAGTCAAAGCCCACGAAGCGTACTCATCCAAAAACTGTTCTGAGAGGCGAAAATTGATATACCCTTGAACCGATTCTACTGCACTGAACATTGACTCATCGCCAAATGATCCAGCAATCTCTTCCGCAATAATCATTGGAGATTTTCGAAGTTCTTTTGCAAGAGAAAAAGCAATAGGGGTAGCGAAGTGACCGAAAGATCGATCTTTCGGTTTTTCAAGGATAACGTCAGAATTGAATTTATCGCGCAACAGCGCATTAACTCGCTGCTTCAAGGCTTACGCTTGTGTAGGAGTTTTAGGGGCTTCTACTGTTGTCGATGCCGTTGTATCAACTTGTTTTGGAGCTTCAGTCGGAGTTGTAGTCGCTACTTCATCCTCTTTCATCTCTTTTTTGAAATTACGAATCCCTTGTCCGATACCTTTGGCAAGATCAGGAATTTTTTTCGCACCGAATAACAAAATAACAATTCCGAAAATCAATAATAATTCAGTTCCGCTTGGCATACTCATAGGTGAGTTCCTTGTGTAAAATTAAGTGGGGAAGTATAACGTATTTTGATCAATACATCAACGCAAAAAGTTCTACGAAATTTCCCACGTTTGGACAAACTCGTTGATTTGTAGCGTCGGTATCTTCATACGTGCCGCTTTGGCAATCGAAACCAAGATTTCAGCCGCTTCATCCAAATTGTCGTTTACAATCAAAAAATCATACTCACTAATCCGCTGAACTTCCCGTTTTGCCATTTCGATGCGTCCGGCAATAACCTCTTCGCTATCGGTAGAGCGGTTATGCAGGCGCCGATTTAACTCTCCGAGTGATGGGGTAGTAATAAATACCGATGTTGTGATATCGCTAAGGCGATTTTGCACGGCATCATGCCCTTGAACATCAATATCAAAAATAACGAGTTTTCCCTCTTTAAGCGCTTTTTTAACCGGCCCTAGAGACGTACCGTAGTAATTCCCGTGGACTACCGCATATTCTAAAAATAGCTCTTGCTCGATGTCTCGTTTGAACTCTTCAATATCCACAAAATGATAATGGACACCGTCTACTTCCCCTTCACGTATAGGGCGTGTAGTGGTTGAAATCGAAAAATAGATAGGGCCGATAAGATCTTTTATTTGATTTATTAATGAACTTTTTCCGGCACCGCTAGGGCCGGACAATACTAATATTGCTCCACTTGTTCGATTCACTTTTCATTCCCGAAATTTATATTAATACTGATATTCATCCCTTTAAGAGATTTAGCCACATTCTCATTAGATAACGCTTTCAAAAGGGCTTGGAGAGCTTCTACCCCCTCTGCATGCGACGTTGTCGCCGCTTCTTCCGGTTCTTCACCTATCTCTTCGGAAAAAGGCAAGGGCTCATTCATCACTTCATCCAAAGCTTCAGCAGCAAGTGATATAGTTCCCTCACCGGCATAAATAGCCGGTTCATCATCTTCTACCTCTTCCCCGATTGCCCGCTTCAATTCTCTCTCATCAAGCATATCCAACTCATCGAAATCTTCCGAATCAATGTCCACAGCGTCTACATTCACTTCTTGATTTACGATAAGTTCATCCAATCCAGAATCGTCAAAGTCGAGTCCAAAATCATCTGACTCTACTTCTCTATCTAACTCTTCGCTCTCCAACTCACTAACGGCATCTTCAATTTTAGACTCCAAATCACCTAATTCATCATCATCCATAAGAGCAGTAAGGTCCATCTCATCCAAGCCCCCCTCTTCATTTAAAAGCGGCTCTTCCATCGGGAGGAGTTCATCCTCCTCCATGAGGGCAGAAATATCCATCTCATCCAAATCATTCTCCCCATCTAAGGGGTTCTCTTCACTTAACGATAAAAGTTCATCATCAGCTTCGATACTTTCCTCTGACGGAGTCGAGAACTCGATATCATCGAAGTCGTCTTCATCCAGTAGTTCTTTATCCGCTATGGTATCCTCTTGCACCAATCGATCATCTTCCAACACACTGTCAAAATTGAGGATTTCCCCCTCAATTTCTTGAGGAATAAGATCATCATCAAATGAAAAATCATCTTCTATCCCTGAGGAGAGAGTACTCTCATCTGATGAAATGTTCATATCGTTGAGTTCATGGGCAAAAGTTTCCTCTTCTGTCTCTTCTAAAAGTCCCTGAACTTCTTGAACTTCTTCTTGATCCAAAATAGCCGTTTCCGGAAGCTTTTCGTCAAAATCTTCTAAGCTGCTAAGATCGAACTCATCTTCACTATCATTTGAGTGTTCTGCCTCCATCAACTCCTCCTCATGCCCTTCTAAATCCGGAAGTGTATCTTCCAAGTTAATAGCATACATGGCTTCAGAGGGGGTACTCTCTTCTTTTATATCACTCTTTGCCTCAGCAGCTGCACTTATTTTCTTTTCAATTTGAACAAACATATCTACCAAATCAGTAGGCAAAAACGGTTTATTAATTACGTTATCAAATCCCGATGGTACCGCTTGACCTCGTGTCGCCATAAATAATCTACTTTTAACAACAATTTTCTCATTGAGAGATTCAAACATCTCATCACTGTAAAGCGCATCATCAACGATCAGTAAATCATAGGCAGACTCTTCAATCTCATCAACTGACCAAATGACACTCAAATCGTCTTTTGTTTTTTGTGCGCTGAGAGCTACCAGCTTTCGAACTACCGGATTATCGTTAAAAAGCAAAATTTTCATAATTTGCTACCCCTCTTTTATGTATGTGCTTGTTCATTCATATGCTAAATGGTATCATTGTAACTAAAAAAAAATTAAATGATAAAACTTCTTCTTCTACTTTTCACTTTTAGTGTCGTTTCTGCCCAAGAAATTCTTTATAGCTTCCCTGCTCATTACAGCCGTTTTGTTCACCAAATCCACCGTTCTCTAAAAAATAGCACCGATATACTTATTATTACACCTCACTACCGTTTTGCTGAACTGAATAAAGATATTTTATTCTCACTCAGACGAGGGAGCCAGGTAAAATTCATCGTTCAAGACCCTCAAGGCAATCCTCTTTCGCTGATACAATATCAAGGGGTCCATCTTTTCACTTCACCTGTATCACGTGGTGAAAGTATCATTCTTATCGATGAAACTTTGGTTTGTACGACGGGTGAAACACTTGATGATGAGATTCTCACATCTAAGCATTCTTCAATCAGATGCAGTGACGATAAAAATAAAATCAAAGCTATCCGACACTCACTTACACCACTTTTAAAGCACTCAAAAAGCTATTTAGAATAATTTTTCAAGAAAATTGTAGGCATCCTGTGTTTGAGAAGTGACAATCAAAAGAGTTGCCCCTAACGTCACCATAAGGACAACAAACGACACTGCAATTTTAATCGGCATTCCAATGACCAAAAGGTTAAATTGGGGCATAGTTTTCATTAACATTCCGAAGATAAGATCGGCAAGCATCGATAAGGCGGTAATAGGAAACGCAATCATAAATCCAACCACAAACATGTTCGTCATCGCATGCATAATGTATTGAAATAAAGACGGGGTCATCATAAATCCACCAAGAGGAACTGCAGAGATTGAAGCAGAGGCGTATAAAAGAATCCAGTGATGTAAATCAAACACCAACAGTACCATCAATGCCATCAATGCCAAAAACTGACTTATAATCGGCATCGATACACCCGATTGGGGATCGATCGCCGAAGCGAGTGAAAATCCCATCATAAACGATATTTGCCCCCCCGCAAAGGTAATGACGTGGTACGCTAGCTGCAAAACTACCCCTACAGCCAGTCCAAAAAGCATTTCACCTAAAATAGCGACAGTCAAACTGAGTGCATCGGTCGGAATATTGAGCGGTGGAACGGCTCCGAAAAAAAAGACGGTGAAAAAAAAAGCCATTGCCCCTTTGACCGATATCGGAATATTCATATGGGAAAATATGGGGACAGCCATAAAGAGCGCAGTAAATCGGGTAAATAGCAAAATAAAAGCGATGGTTCTCCCTTCGCTAAATATTTCAGCCCATTCCATTTTTAAGCCTCTGTCAACGTACGATCTTGCATGCGATAGACATGATTACACCGTGCGGCCAACGACTCATCGTGAGTTACCAACACCATCCCCGCTTTATTTTCGGCTAAATAATCTTCAAAAATATCCATCACTTCCGATGCCGTTGCACGGTCAAGATTCCCAGTGGGTTCATCTGCAAAAATGAGACGCGGTTTTTTGGATAGGATACGGGCAATAGAGACACGTTGCTGCTGACCGCCAGAGAGTTCTGTCACTTTTTGATGTATAACATTCTCAATCCCTAAACGCTTTAATAAACGTTCATCTATACTCTGACGTGCCAAAAGTGCCGCAACTTCAAGATTTTCATGTGCACTAAACCCTTTAAAAAGGTAGTGACTTTGATAAATCAATCCGAGATCAGAACGCCGAAGCTGTACCAATGCCGAATCACTCAACGTATAAATATCATCTCCGAAGAGTTCCACTTGCCCGGAATCGGGGCGGAGTAATGATGAGAGAATATGAAGCAACGTCGATTTTCCGCTGCCGCTCACACCGACAATAGCGATCGATTCTCCAGCTTTGAGCGTGAGAGAAATATCCTCAAAAAGGGGATACTCGAAAGCATGGGATAAAGAGGTGGCTTTTAAAAGTGTCATAGGAGAATTATAAAGGAAATAAGATTAATAAAGAGGAAAAAAAGAGGGTTCCCGCAAAAGCGGGAATCAAAAGAAAGAGGAAAAACCTCTTAACTCATTTGTGCAGCGACTTCGGCAGCGAAATCGTTGACTTGTTTTTCGATACCTTCACCCACTTCGTACTTAACGAACTCTACGAGCTCAGCCGTTCCACCGTGTTTTGCTGCTTCTTTTGTGATTGCTTCAGCAACAGTCAAAGAATCATCCATAACATAGTTTTGATCCAAAAGTGCAAGCTCTTTATCCAAAGTCGTATTGTCCGCTACGAAGCGTGCCAATTGACCAGGGATGATATTCGGCCAGATCTTTTCCGGTTTGCCGTCTGCGAGCAATTTTGCTTTAATAGCTTCTTCAGCAGCAGCCATAACTTCAGGAGTCAATTGTGATGCTGAGATGTATTGTGGAACGTTTTTCAACGGTTTTTTCAAACGCGCTAACTCTTCGTTCTCTGTTTTAATCGCTTCGATACGGCCGATAGTTTCCGCTTCTACGAATGCAGGATCGAAATCTTTCGAAGTCAATGTCGTCGGTTTCATCGCTGCAGCGTGCATTGCAACGTTTTTAAGCATTGGAGCCATTGCTTCGGCTACTTTTGCATCTGAACATTTTGCCGCTACGAGAACACCAACACGTCCGTTAGAGTGAACGTAACCGTTAACGCATCCGTTTTCACCCGCATTGAGGGTCACAAAACGACGTGTTACGATTTTTTCACCGATACGTGCTACTTGAGACGTGAAATACTCAGAAAAAGTCCCTGTTTCGTATGATGTTTCATTTAACTCTTCAACCGTACTGACACCCGTAGTAAATACGTGTGCTGCCGTGTTTCCGACAAGAGCGATGAAACCATCATTTTTTGCAACGAAATCGGTTTCGGAGTTAATTTCTACTAAAGAAGCAGAAGTGAAAGTTTCAGAAACTTTAAGACCCAAAAGTCCCTCAGCCGCTACACGATCCGCTTTTTTAGCTGTTTGAGCCATACCGCGGTCACGCAAAAATTCTTTCGCTTTTTCCATGTCACCATCACATTCAGTGAGGGCTTTTTTACAATCCATCATCGGCGCATCTGTCGCCGTGCGGAGGTCTTTGACCATTGCTGCTGTGATTTCTGCCATGATTACGCTTCCTCTGCTACTGCTGCTGCTTCTTCGCTAGCCGCTTCAACTGCAACTTCCGCTGCAACTTCTTCGTCTGCTACCGCTTCGTCGTTTCCGCCGTTGCGAAGTGCTTTACCTTCATTGATCGCTTCCGCCATTTCTTTACAGAAAAGTTGGATAGAACGGATCGCATCGTCATTTCCAGGGATTGGAATATCGATAACGTCCGGATCACAGTTAGTATCAAGTGGTGCAACAACACGAATACCGAGGTTACGAGCTTCTTGAACCGCAATGTGTTCTTTTACCGCATCGATAACGAACATCATGTCAGGCAATGTTTTCATATGACGGATACCGCCAAGGTATGCAATCAATTTTTCTTTTTGACGATTCATCATCAACGCTTCTTTTTTAGTCAAAAGGTTGATTTGTCCGTTTGCTTGCATCTCTTCGATGATATCAAGTTTACGGATTGATTTTTGAATAGTTGGGAAGTTTGTCAACATTCCACCCAACCAGCGGTTGTCAACGTATGGCATACCACATGCTACTGCTGCATCACGGATCGCAACGCGTGCTTGTTTTTTGGTTCCTACGAAAAGGACAGTTTGTCCCTCAGCCGCAGCATCAACCACTTGCTGATACGCATTGCGGAAATAACGCAATGTTTTTTGAAGATCGATGATGTAAATGTTTTTACGAACACCGAAAATGTATTTTTTCATTTTCGGATTCCAACGACGTGTTTGGTGACCGAAGTGTACACCACATTCGAGAAGGTCTTTCATTGTGACCATAAGGGACTCCTGATAGAGAAATATTTGTGTTCTTCGTTTACTTGGGCGAGCGCAAACAGAGCCGATGAGACATCGGGTGCACGAGAACTGCGACAAACGCTTGCGATTTTTTTCTCACGTCAAAACGTTTAGAAGAGAGAAAATCGGGCGGATTATACTGAAATAGCTCTTAAATTTAGCTGTGTTTAATATTAGAGTTTTGTCACGTTTTTATCACACTGATTTTCACTTATTCAAATTACTTTTATATAATTTTTGTTAATATCATTGCACGATAATGCAAGGGCATTAAATAAGGAGAAATGATGAGACAACGGATTTTAGGTTCAGTCATCACAGCAGCGTTACTGACAACAAGTGCGTATGCAGATGATACATTAATGCAACGATTCGAAAAAATGGAAAAAGAGATGGCAGCCCTCAAAGCTGAGCTTAATGCTATTAAAGCTGAAAATTCTAAACTGAGCACACAGCTCTCAACCCCATCGTCTACTGCTTCTAAAACAGAAGTTGCTAGTACTGAAAAAGTCAATGAAACCCTCGAAGATATGCAGGATCAAATTGATAATTTAAACAAAAAGACCAATGGCAATAACCTAAAATTCGGTGTTGATTTACGCACCAGTCTGGATAATATCCACTATAAAATGGCCGATGGAAGTACACAAAAAAATGACGCTCTCTTTAGTAACCGTTTGTGGCTCAATATGAGTTATGCGGCAACGAAAGAGCTCAGTTTTGTGGGACAATTAGCGTATAATAAAACGTTTGGTCAACGTTCAATGACTGCAACATCTGCCCCTTTTGAGGGGTTCGATTGGGTTAGCTCTGAAGCGGCATACGATGATACCCTTCGAGTTCGCTCTGCCTATTTTTTCTATAATGACGATGAGTTCTTCGGCACAGATATTCCTTGGACCATCAGTATCGGTCGCCGTCCATCAACCGAAGGGCATCTTATCAATTTTCGGGATGATGTTGAAGCCTCCTCACCCCTTGCCCATACGGTTAACGTCGAATTTGACGGTGCAAGTGCCAAATTTGGAATGGAAGAGTTAATCGGACTGGACGGTTCGTATGTTAAACTCTGTGCCGGACGTGGTATGAGCAATGCAGAACCAAGATTTACCTCTGCCCCATATAGCAGTCAAGATGCTGAAACGAATAATATTGATATGCTTGGACTTATTATCGTCCCTTATGATGATAAGCAGTACAGTACCGGCTTTCAATATACCTATGCAAATAATTTAGTCGATACCATTACAGCTCCATTTTTAGCAAATGGAAGTGCTAACGGTAGCTATTCGCCTGCTATGGAAACAGTAGGCGGATTGCACACCGCTACCGCATTTGCGATGGTACACGGTATCGGTGACGGTATCAGCGATTTCTTAGATGATTCGATGATTTTTATCAGCGGTGCAATGTCTAAAACAGATCCGTATGCTAATAAACAAGGAATGCTAGGTTCAACTGAGAGCCAAACCGGTTACAGCTACTGGATCGGAACCCAATTTCCATCCCTTATCAGTGAGGAGGGTCGATGGGGGGCAGAGTTTAACCATGGTTCCAACTACTGGCGTCCAATCACCTACAGTGAAGATACACTTATCGGTTCTAAAATTGCCGCTCGCGGTGATGCGTATGAACTCTATTTCACCGAACCGCTAATTGATGATATTCTCACTTTCCAGCTTCGCTATACGTATATCAATTATGATTATACGGGCAGTAACGGATTTTTCGGAAGTACCAGCGGTACACCGATGGCTATCGACGGTATCCCAAGTGGTACAGATCTAGGAGCAAGCGCTGTGGATAAAGCTCAAGATATCCGAGCTTATATTCGCTATAAATTCTAAACGAACTTCCGCTTTTGCGGGAGTTGGTTTATGCTAGTAGTTTCGCCAATTCCTCTTTCACTTTAACCACATGATCTTTTACTTTTACATTTGTCCATGCGGCACGAACGACCCCTTTTGGATCGATGATATAAGTGGAGCGGACAATCCCCATATACTCTTTTCCATAATTCTTTTTCATCGCCCATACGCCGTAATCTTGCATCATCTGGGTTGTCGGATCACTGAGCAATGTAATGTCGAGGCTTTGTTTCTCGATAAACTTTCGATGTGATGCGGTACTGTCCGCACTTACTCCGAGGATAATCGCCCCCATATCATCATACTCATCCATCGCCGCACTAAATTCGCACGCTTCCGTCGTACACCCGGGAGTTGAATCTTTCGGATAAAAATAAAGGACGATCCATTTACCGCGCAAATCGCGAGAACAAATCTCTACGTCGTCTTGGTTACTCAAACAAAAATCGGGGGATACACTTCCTACTTCTAGCATCTCTTTTTCCTTATTAATTAAATTTCCGTGATCCAATTCCTAGAGCCGCTCCGTTGGCAGAAGTGCCGAGAGAAACGAGCGTTCTTGGATCACGGTATGATCTTTTGCTACTTTTCTGACTAAACAGAAAAGTAGATTAAAGAATTACAATCGATTTAATTTCCGTAAACTCTTCGATAGCAAAACGGGGACCTTCTCGTCCAACACCGCTGAGCTTCACACCGCCGTAGGGTTGAATATCGAAACGGAGTGTCGGCATATCGTTGATAACTACCCCCCCTGCATCGAGTTCATCAATCGCTTTTGTCGCATGAGAGAGATTGTTCGTAAAAACCGAAAACTGCAATCCGTACGGCGAATTGTTCATTCTCTGGATTGCATCATCGATTCCATCGACACGCACCAAACTCACGATGGGGGCAAATACCTCTTCACAAACAATCTTCATCGATTCGGTAACATCCGCCATAACACACGGATAAAAAATCCGCCCTTCACGGTGCGGTGGTGTCAGGGGGCGAGCACCCTCTTCTATCGCACTCTCTACCCAGCTCATCGCACGCTCGGCTGCTTCATCGTTGATCAAAGGTCCTAAAAAGGTATCGTCATTGTACGGCGAACCGACCACAAGCTTCGATGTCGCTTCTGCCATCTTGAGTGCAAATGCATCATAAATAGTGTTATCTACATAGATCCGCTGAAGCGAAATACACACTTGACCTGAGTTAACAAAAGCTCCTATGGCACAACGCGACGCGGCGTATTCCAAATCGGCGCTAGTATCGATGTAGGTCGCAGCATTGCCGCCAAGTTCGAGTGAAATCTTTTTAATCCCGGCACTGCGAGTAATGATATTGCCCACACTGACCGATCCGGTAAAACTGATGACACGAGGAATATCGCTGCTGACTAATGTACTTCCGACTTCTGCATCTCCGTAGACAACACTCAAAGCATCCGGCGTTGCATAGGGACTCTCGATAAAAAGCTTGGCCAGTTTGTAAGCACATAAAGGTGCTTCAGGGGTCGGTTTGAGAACAACTGTATTTCCTGCGACCAATGCAGGGGCAAGTTTATGGGCAACAAGGTTGAGCGGAAAGTTAAATGGAGTAATCGCGACAACAACTCCAACCGCCTCTCGTCGCCAGTATGCGTGTGCCGCTCTACCGCTCTCCATTGCATCGGTGTTGATTGTCTCACCGTGCATGGTACGCATCGTCTCGGCGGAGAGGGTGATTGTCTCGATACATCGATCCACTTCGATCCGTGCGTAGGTGATCGGTTTCCCCACCTCATCACACAAAACTTTTGCGAATTCTTCACGCTGTTCACGGAGTTTAGAGGCAACATCCAACAGCCATGCGCATCGCTGATGCAATGGAGTTTTTTTGGCGGATTTGGAAGCATTTTGAGCAATCCTAAGCGCTTGTACTGCATCTTCGGCACAACACTGTGCCGCACGTGAAACGACACGCCCATCATACGGGCTGAGACGCTCCGTATAACTTTGAGCAATAACCTCTCGTGAACCCATCCATACACGCGCATCCATAAACTCTCTCCGCTCACTAAATTATGTTTCAATTATACAAATCATCACCTAAAAAGAGGGGGAAGCAGATTCTTTAAGGAGTTTCTTTTCATCTTCTCTTTAGAATGTGTCTCAAAAATACGCAGAGGATCATCATGCTAGAGCTTAAAATTACCGACGGTGTTTTAGGGGTACGCCCGCCTGTCACCAAACCCCACCCGGGATTTTTCTTCCAAGTGGGAGAAGAGCGTTTTCGCCGCCTTATTGATGATCATTATGAGATGATCCGTAACAGCGATATTGCATTTTTATTCCCCGTCAATGATGAAGAAGATTTTGCGGCCGCTAAAAAACATGCTGCCGATTTTCTGATTCAAATCTGCGGGGGGCCTGATTATTTTGCTCAAAGCCGTGGAGAACCCCGTATGGTAGGTCGCCATGCACCGTTTCGTATTGATGAACACGGACGCAAAAGATGGCTCGAATTTTATGCGGAACTCCTCCCTCCGCTCGAAGCTGAAGGGATAAATCCCGAATACATCCAATCGTTTTGGGACTATCTCGATATATTTTCGATTTGGATGATTAATACCCCTTCACATTAATTTTTCCCGCAAACGCGGGAATTCTCATAAACTTAATAAACATCAAACCCCTTTCACGCTAAAATCTCCCAATTTTTCTTTTGGAGAACTTCCCTATGAATGAAGCCAAATACATTTGGATGAACGGCAAACTGCTCCCATGGAGTGAAGCAAAAATTCACGTCCTGTCTCATACACTGCACTATGGTAACGGTGCTATCGAGGGGACAAAAGCGTATAAAACCCCTAAAGGGTACGCTATTTTTCGTCTAAACGACCACACAAAACGTTTGATCGAATCGGCAAAAATGACCCTTATTACTGTCCCTTATACCGTTGAAGAACTCAACAAAGCACAGATTGAGCTTTTAAAAGCAAACGAGTTTACAGGGGAAAACGTCTATCTCCGCCCGATCGTTTACCTCGGATACGGGGTTATGGGTGTTTATCATAAAGAGGCACCGGTTGAAGTTTCCGTTGCGGCATGGGAATGGGGCGCATACCTCGGCGAAGAGGGGATGAAACGGGGAATCCGTCTCAAAATTTCTTCGTTCAGCCGTCCGAATAACAAATCAAACATGGGTAAAGCCAAAGCGGTCGGAAACTATCTCAACTCTCAAATGGCTAAATTTGAAGCGGTTGAAGCAGGATACGATGAAGCATTGCTCCTCGATGATGAGGGATACGTTGCCGAAGCAAGCGGTGCCTCATTCTTCCTCATCAAAGACGGTGAACTTATCACCCCTCCGAATGACAACTCACTCGTATCGATCACCCAAAAAACCGTCATCGAAATGGCGGAAAATATGGGGATCAAAGTAACCCGTAGAAAAATCACCCGTGAAGAGATTTACGTCGCTGATGAAGCATTCCTCACTGGAACGGCGGCAGAAATTACCCCTATTCGCGAAGTAGACGCACGTGTACTCGGTGCAGGCGGACGCGGACCGTTGACGGAGAAAATTCAGGCGGCTTATTTCGACATCGTATGCGGACGTAATCCTGATTACGACCACTATTTAACCTATATCAATTAAGGATCCTGCATGGCAAGTGATATGAACGACTATTTCAACAAGAAAAAAAATGAGGCCAATAAAGGGAGCGGGTTTAATGCTCCTAAACCGCCAAAATTTGATTTTAATATGAACGGCCAAAAAGCAGGCATGTTATGGATCATCGGCGGATTTATCTTGCTCCTTATTTTGGCAAAACCGTTCATTATTATTACCGAAGGAGAGCGCGGTATCCTCTCAACCAACGGAAAATATGAAGATCAGGCATTGATGCCGGGGCTTCATTTCCTCATTCCGTTGATCCAAAAAGTGTACATCGTTGATACCAAAGTACGTATCATCAATTATGCCGATAAAATCGACCGTGCATCCACTGCAGGTGATGGAATTGTCCTCAAACCGGCCATTACCGTTTTAGATAAACGGGGATTACCTGTTTCTATCGATATTACCGTTCAATACCGTCTCAATGCTCAACTAGCGGCACAAACAATCTCTAACTGGGGATTTAGCTGGGAAGATAAAATTATCGATCCGGTAGCCCGTGATGTCGTCCGTAATGTTGTCGGTCAATACGAAGCAGAAAATTTACCGATCATGCGTAATGCTATCGCTACGCAAATCGAAGCGGGAATTCGTAAAAATGTTGAAGGTCAAAAAAATGCTCCGGCACAGCTTGAATCCATTCAGCTCCGCGAGATTGGTCTTCCTCAAAAAGTAAAAGATCAAATAGAGCGGGTTCAAGTCGCAAAACAAGAGGTAGAACGTGCTCAACAAGATGTAGAACGTGCTAAACAAGAGGCATTCAAAAAAGAGACTGAAGCGCAAGGTACCGCTAACGCTATCACCATTCAGGCACAAGCACAAGCTAAAGCGAACCATCTAATCGGAGCTTCTCTTACTCCGGGATTGTTGAAATTAGAGCAAATTCAAGTGCAAGGGAAATTTAACGAAGCACTGAAAGAGAACAAAGATGCGAAAATTTTCCTTACACCGGGAGGTTCGACGCCAAATATTTGGCTCGATACCAAGAGCGGTGATTCACAAAAAATAAGCTCAGTAGGTAAATAATCTATGAACCTTAATCTTATCGATTGGCAAAAATCTGAGCTCCTTCCGGTTATCGTTCAAGATTCAACAACGCTTGAAGTGCTTATGATGGCCTATATGAATCGTGAAGCACTGGAGCTCTCCCTCTCGACAAGAATTGCACACTACTATTCCCGTTCCAAACAGCGCCTTTGGAAAAAGGGAGAATCCAGCGGTCATCTGCAACATATCGAACAATTTCTCCTCGACTGTGATAACGATACCCTTTTAATTATTGTTCGCCAAGAGGGTGTCGCCTGCCATACGGGACGCAAATCATGTTTCTTTACCAATATCGAAAGCGGAGAGAGCATCAGTGAACCTACCATCGATACGGCGGCAGCCTATGGGATCATTGATGAGCTTTATCACACCATCCTCAGCCGAAAAAACAGTGACCCAGCAACCTCTTGGACAGCAAAACTCCTCTCGAAAGGGGACAATACTATCCTCAAGAAAGTAGTCGAAGAGGCGGGAGAGTTTAGCTTTGCAATCAAAGACGGCAAGGAAGATGAAATTATTTACGAATGTGCCGATTTAGTGTACCACGTCTTGGTTGCACTGGGACATAAAAATATTTCTCCCGATCGTATCAAACAAGAATTAGCGCGACGCTTCGGAATGAGTGGGATCGCGGAGAAAAACTCGCGGGAACAATGAAAGCAAAAATAATCGATTTTATCAACCACTTACTTATTTATGACTACCTCCTTTTCGGAGGTATTTTTATCCTCTTTATTTTATTATTAGTGTTGGCTATCGCTCTAAAAAATAAAATGGGACTGGCTATTTTTATGGTTCTATTGGCTTTTGGAGTATTGACGATAGGACCTGTCGTTGGGTATATCAAACTTCATCAGTACCTTTTTAAAAATAAAATTTCCCTCTATGAAGTCAAAGCATTGGAATTTACCGAAGCCCTTCTGATAAAAGGGGAGATCACGAATAGCTCAAAACGCCCTTTTCAAGAGTGTACTATTTATGTCGGAGTCCACAAAGTGAGTCATAATCAATACCTTGATCGGCTTTATCCAAGTCTCCCTTTTAAAAAAGGTTCTTTAAAACTTGTTGAGCATATTAAACCAGGTGAATCGGCACCGTTTAAACTTTTTGTTGAGCCGTTTCGCTATACTAAAGACTACAATATTACAATAAAAGGGGAATGTCGATGAGCCCATTAACAATTTGGCATTATCTTTTGCTGGCTGCTTTAGGATTATTATTTATCATCGGAATTATTGTTTCAATGCGCACGAACTCAAAATTTTCGATTTTGACGACAATTTCACTTATCCTTTTACTAATTGGAGTTTTTACGTGGAAATCAATCAATGAAAATGTTTATCGTGTTGAAATTTCTAATCTTGACGAAGAGCGCTATTATCAATCGGAACAAATTCTGATAAAAGGGACGGTTCGTAATGTCGGTAATTTTCCGGTTGCAAATGTCGTTGCAACCGTTATGCTCTCAAATTCTAGCGGTGGCAGTGGCGGTAATAATCAACAATCACTTTTCACACAGCCTTCTGTCTTTGCAGAATTATACAAAGGGGATGATCCCAATTTTAAAACACAAAATGTTGTGGAAGAACACGTCATCGCAGAGTATTTAAATGCCGGAAAATCTAAATCCTTCACCATTATGATGGACTACCCTCCCCACTTTAAAAGGGCATCCTTTGATGTTACCGCTAAAGTCAACTGAGATAAATCTCAGTACTTTAGCCCTACCGTTTCCAATACCTTGTTTATCGAGGAAATTTGGCTGTTCTTATCTTTGCACCATAACGGTGCAATCAAACTCTCATCATCAACACCCGCACTGATACGCTGGACACTTACAAGTGTCGGTTTAAGTAAAATAGCCTCTCTAAGCACCTCAGTATAGAGCTCTTCACTAATAGGTTCAAATTCCCCTCTTGCATATTCATTCGCCAGCGCTGTCCGTTTAACGACATAGAGCGGATGATATTTAACCGAATCAATTCCTAGAGCGTATGCCTCTTTTGCCGTCTCCAGCATCATCTCTTTACTCTCTCCCGGAAGACCGAAAATAAGATGACCGCACACATTCAATCCATACGATTTAGCTCTTAAAATTGTCTCTTTGACATTGGCACTGTCATGTCCGCGATTAATCCTCTCCAGTGTCTCATCATAAATGGACTGAATACCGAACTCGATCCAAATCTCCGTTTTTTGTGAGAGTTTTGATAGGTATTCAAAGGTCTCATTGCTGATACAGTCAGATCGTGTCCCGATACTGAGCCCTATAACATTCTCAAATGACAATGCTTTTTCATAAAGGGCTTTGAGAGTTTCAAAAGGGGCATATGTATTGGTGAAACTTTGAAAATAGACCATAAACTTCTCAGAGTTATTCTCTTTTTGCAACCGTTTCGAAAGTGAGGTGAATTGCCACTCTAATTGCTGAAGCTGTTTTTCTAAATGGGGGTTAGCGGTTGAGCCCAAATTGAGATAAAACCCTTTTAGCTCACGGGCTCGGTCAAGACTTGGACTAAAAGAGTCGTTTTCACAAAAGGTACATCCCCCTTTTGCCACCGTTCCGTCAATATTGGGACACGTAAATCCAGAAATAGAGACGGGAACTTTAGAGACTTTTACCCCGAATTTACGGTGCAGATATTGCCCAAATGTGAAAATCTGCTCCCGCATAACGGACTCTAAATAATATATTTGCCGGTAAAACAGGCAGTACAGTAATTCTCTTCTTTTCCGTTTACACTATCAAGTAATGCTTCATTGCTCAAATATCCCAGTGAATCGGCTTCGATAAAGGCACAAATCTCTGCATTTGTCATATTCGACGCAATCAGTTTCTCTTTATCGGGAGTATCAACTCCATAGTAACACGGATCGGTTGTCGGAGGGCTAGAGATACGCATATGAACCTCTGCCGCCCCTGCCGCTTTAAGCATTCTTACAATTTGTCGACTTGTCGTTCCACGCACAATAGAGTCATCGACAACGATAAGACGTTTCCCTTTGATAAGACGCTCGATCGGAGAAAGTTTCATTTTTACTTTTAAATCACGCATCTCTTGGGTCGGCTCAATAAACGTCCGTCCAATATAATGATTTCGCATAATCGCCATCTCAAAAGGGATACCGCTAGCTTGCGAATATCCGATCGCGGCAGGAACACCTCCATCGGGAACCGGTACAACCATATCAGCAATAACAGGCTGCTCTTTAGCAAGAGCTTTCCCCATGGCTTTTCGCATCTCATAAACGTTTTGAGTATACACATTGGAATCGGGACGGGCAAAATAGACGTATTCAAAAATACAGTGTTTCGGAGTCGGCTCGAATACTTTGATCGATTGTGGAGCTTTCCCTTTTTCAAAAATCAACAACTCACCCGGTTCAACATCACGGATATACTCCGCACCGATAAGATCAAAGGCGCAAGTTTCAGAAGCAACCACGTATCCGTCTCCGACACGGCCAAGACTCAATGGGCGGAACCCATGAGGATCGCGCATTGCAAACATTTTAGAACGGCTAAGGAAAACAAGCGAATACGCCCCTTCAATCTTTTTAACGGCATCGATAATACGGTCTGTCAAATGGTGCTGGTCACTTTTGGCGATCAAGTGGATCAAATTTTCCGTATCCATATAGGTTTGAAAAATCGCCCCTTTTTTGATCAGGGCATCACGAACCTCTTTAGCATTAGTGAGGTTACCGTTGTGAACGATAGACATTTCACCCAAATCGTAGCGGGCAAATACCGGCTGTGCATCAAGGATAGAGTCGTCCCCTGCCGTCGAATAACGAGTATGCCCAATCGCCATATGCCCTTTGAGTGTGTTGAGTTTTTGAGTATCAAATACCTGCGTTACCAAACCCCGATCTTTGATCGTATAGAGCTTTTCACCATCACCCGTACTAATACCGGCTGCTTCTTGTCCGCGATGCTGAAGGGCATGGAGAGAAAAGTAAGCCAGTTTTGACGCTTCCGAATGGTCGAAAATACCGACTACTGCACATTTTTCATTTAAGCTACGCACTTTTATTTCCTTATGCTAGTTCTAAACAGTCTTGAATACTGTAAAGACCGTTTGGTTTTCCGACCAACCATTTCGCGGCACGAATGGCACCTTTTGAAAAGGTATTACGGCTGGTTGCGGTATGATGAAGCTCGATAAATTCACCCTCATTATAAAACCCTACCGTATGACGGCCGACGATATCACCGCCGCGCAATGCCATCACGGCAATTTCATCTTTAGTTCTCTCGCCGATATTTCCGTTACGTCCGCTGACACGTACCGCATCAAGATCAAGATCTCTTCCCGCTGCCGCCGAGTGGGCAAGTGTGAGAGCCGTACCGCTAGGGGCATCTTTTTTATGACGGTGATGTTGTTCGACAATTTCTATATCAAATCCGTCAAGTGTTTTGGCAGCCATATGAACAAGCTGATTAAGGAGAGCAACACCCAAAGACATGTTGGTTGCATAAAGAATCGGCATCGATTCACTCGCTGTTTTGAGAAGGTTCATCTGATGGGTATCAAGTCCTGTTGTACCAATAACCAAAGGCTTTGGATGCTCAATTGCCTGTTCGAGTAAAATCTGAGTCGCTTCTGGTAACGAAAAATCTATAATAACATCTGATCCTTTGAGTAACGTTGCCATATCATTCGTTACCAAGACCGAAGGGTCGATTGAGAAATTAAGCTCATTACGGACATAGACAGCACCCAATGAAATCTCACTTTCATGATGCAAATCTTCAATCAATAGTTTCCCGACACGCCCGCCAGCGCCAAATACACCTGCTCTTATCATTGTGGACAATCCCTATACTGCATTATTCTAATGACATTTTACACTCATAGTGTTTAAAAGCTATTGATGTCCATCCACATACGCGATCGCTTGCAGTGCGGCAACGGCACCGTCACCTGCCGCACAAACCACTTGTTTCGGTGCCGATTCACGCATATCTCCTGCTGCAAAAAGACCCGCAACCGATGTTTTCATACTTAAATCGACTTTTACTTCACCCCAAGGGGTCATTTCGCATAAAAAAGAGCCGTCTTCTTGAATCAATACTTGATTATTAACGTTATACCCTACGAACGTGAATACTCCGGGAATATCAATATGGCGTGTTGATCCATCTTGAAATGCTACACGAATGCCGGTTACCCCTGTCGTATCTCCCACAACCTCTTCTGGAACCGCATTAAGAACCAATTCAATATTCGGAGCATTCTTTATCCGCTCAATCGTACTTGGAGCTGAACGAAAGGTATCGCGACGATGGATAAGATAAACTTTAGAACAGATTTTAGCCAAATAAAGAGCCTCTTCAAGTGCTGTATCACCCCCACCGACGACTGCTACCTCTTTATTTTTGTAGAAAAATCCGTCACATGTAGCACACGTACTGACCCCTCGTCCAAAAAACGTATCTTCCCCAATAAATCCGGCACGCTTCGGAGCTGAACCGGTACAGACGATCACACTTTTAGCTTCATCAGATGAGCCGTCAGATTTTTGAATGATAAAAATCCCGTCTTCACGTTGTGATACCCGTGTTACTTCCGACATTTCATGTTTAAGTCCGAAGCGTTGACACTGTTCCGGCCATGGAATCATCAAATCCATTCCTGTTATGTGACCCGTAACACCGGGGTAGTTCTCGATCTCCGAACTCATCGTTATCTGACCGCCGGGCATCCCTTTTTCAAACATCGTGACATTATCCAAACCACCCCGCGTGGTGTATAGCCCTGCTGTAAGTCCCGCAGGCCCTCCTCCGATAATCGCACAATCTAACATTCATAGTCTCCTGTTTATAAAACATTATTTGAACATCATACTGTGTAATAAATAAAGGTGTACTTTTGAGTGATCAAGGGTTAAATAATTAAGAGTTGATTTATAATTAAAATAATTTTTTAGAATAGAAAATAAGGAGATTCTTTTAACCCGAAAAGGTCAAGCGCAGATAAGGGGATTTTATCCCCTCGTCGTTTAAATTATAGTAACGCGTTTAGTTTATCGGCAAATGCTTGTTTAGATGCGGCACCAACCATTTGTTCAACAACTTCACCGTTTTTGAAGAAAAGGATTGTAGGGATAGAGCGGATACCGTATTTTACAGCGATATCTTGCTCTTCATCCGTATTCACCTTACAGATGTTTGCTTTTCCTTCAAATTCACCTGCCAACTCTTCGATAACCGGAGCGATCATACGGCAAGGTCCACACCAAGGAGCCCAAAAATCGACCAATGAGACACCCTCTTTGGTTACTTCATCAAAATTTGATACTGTTAATTCAACGTATTTACCCATTGTACTTCCTTGATTACGCAATGTTTGTTATGAGCTATTATAACGCTCGATTCTTTAAAATGACTTATTACATTATTCTCACATAATTTCTCAGGTATAGTCTTCTGTTACCTTGATATTATTGTATTCTCTCCAAAACTTCGGACAAATATTCACCCCCCTCTTTTCTACATGACTCTTGTTCCATCATTTCAGCGTATTTACTTTTCATCTCTTGAAGCGTCAATTCTCCCGGCGGTTTTCTCACTGCTATATACCCGCATAATATTCCGTTTTCATCATACTTGGGCGTCACCGTGACAACAACCCAGTAAAATGCTCCATCCTTACGGAGATTTTTCACATATCCTTCCCATGGATTCCCACGCTCAACCGCTTCCCACATTGATTTAAAACAACATTTCGGCATATCAGGATGTCGTATTATAGAATGAGGCTTACCAATCAACTCCTCTTTTTCATAGCCAGATATTTGAATAAATAAGCGATTTACATAGGTGATTTTGCCATGAAGATCGGTCTCCGTGATCATATTACCACCTTCAAACTTTACTTCAACATCTGTCGGTATAGGCCTTTGCATTGTAAAACCTTCTATAACATAAAAAATTATTAAAAGATTATAGCATCTGACGTTTAAAAGTCAAAATAAAACATTCATGTTTTAAATTGTAATATTTTCAATCCACTCCAAGGTATCCTCACTAATAATCAGTGCATCAATACAATAATCAAAATTAAGCCGTTTTTTTTGGAGATACGTTTGGATAGCACGGTGCAGTTTTTGAAGTTTTGAAGGGGTAATATTATTGACAGCCTGCTCATATGTTTGGGCACTTTTTACCTCAACGAAATGAATGACGTCATCACGCAGTGCGATAATATCGATCTCTCCGAAACGGTTGTAAACGTTCCGATCGAGTATTCTAAAACCGTTTTGTCGAAGATACTCACACCCACGCTCCTCGGCTATATTGCCACGAGCGCGGGTATGCACAATCAATCCAAATAGTCGGGTTTGATCACCTCGACCTTAATCGATTTAAAACGGGCGGTTTTAATCAGCTCGTCCGCCTCATCCCCAAAAAGAAAGTTAATATTGCTCTTGGCATGATGAAAAGTCGTAAAAAGGGTCCCTTTTTTGACAGTTGAACTCACTTTTACCCGTAGCGGTGCGCTTTGACCGTATTCACTTTTAAGAACCACGAAGTCTTTGTATTCAAAAAATTCCTCATCTTCGACACTTACAAGCAAAGTATCTTCACTGTGGCTACGGTGAAGCTTGTCGCATGCATTGGTTTGGGCACTGTTATTGTAATGGACTAAAATACGTCCCGTTGTAAGGTAGTACCCTTCATGAGATTGAGCATTAACGAGTTCTTCGACCTGACCCCGTGGCGAGTATTGATGATAATGAAACGATCCGAACCCATCTTTGGTTCGAAATGTATCAATATGCAGAACCGGCAAATCCTCTTCTTGAACCGGCCACTGCAATCCACGCAAGCGATTGGATTCAAGTTTTTCATAACTCGCACCCCCAAAACGGATCGGAGCATCAACTCTCACCCTCTCCCATACATCCCGCGAATTTTTAAATCCGAAATCGGTTCCGTAACGTTTAGAGATTTCGGCAATTACTTCCCAATCATCGGGCATCATAACGTTAATAAGAGGCTGTGAAAGGTGGAGTCGGCGTTCCGCATTCACATAAACACCCGTCTTCTCATAGGCGCTTTTCACCCCAAAAATAATGTCGGCAAATTTGGTAATTTCATTATCGAATAGTTCATTAACAACCAGAAGATCAAGATTACCCAGTGCGGCATGGATTTTATTTTGGTTTGGATGGATATGAGCGATGTCTTCGCTGATGTTATAAAGAGCTTTAATCTTACCCTCCACCATCGCGTTGATCAAATCGGGAGTCATCATCCCCACCTCTTTAGGTGGTTGATAATCTGGAGCGTAGTACGGCAGCATCCCCACATCGCATGTTCCCTGAACGTTATTTTGACCTCGAAGCGGCATCAATCCTGCGCCCCGTTTGCCGATATTTCCGGTCAACATCGCCAAATGTGTTATCGCCATAACGGCATACGACCCGTCCAAATGTTCCGTAATCCCTAAACCCCAGAAAAAAAGGCTTTTTCGGGTCGCATATTTGCGGGCAACCGTTCGAACTTCTTCTGCCAATGATTCATACCCCGGAATTTGGAGCAAATATTCAGGATTAGCATACGGATCGTTCAAAATTGAGTTTTTATACTCTTCATACCCTTTGGTACGAGAATTGATAAATTCAGTATTGACCAAATTCTCCGAGAGGATAACATACGCCATCATATTAAGAATCATCAGATTCGCTTCATAGGGGATACTCAGATGATTGGTTGCCGATTTTGAAAGCTGTATACGACGAACATCTAAGACGGCAAGTTCAATATTTTTTTGTTTAATTACATCAAGCATACGGTTAGCAACAATCGGATGCCCTTCAGTCGTATTGGACCCCATGACCACCATATACTCTGTCTCGTATATATCGTCAAACGGGTTGGTCATAGCCCCCTCACCGATCGTGGTACGCATCCCTTTGAGTGAAGGGGAATGGCAGACACGGGCGCAATTATCGACATGAGGAGACCCTACGACATGACGTGTAAAATGTTGAAAAAGATACGATCCCTCACAACTGGTACGTGCCCCTCCGATCGCGGCAAAACTATGTGAACCGTATTCATCGGTGATAGAGCGAAGTTTACGAGCCACAAGCTCATACGCGCTCTCATAGCTGATCTCGTAAAAATCATGATCAACCGGTTCAAGGTAGTCCATATCTAAATCGGCAAACAATACAGCATTTTTTGCCAAAAACGATTTACGGACACGAGCATTGCGGAGCCGTTTGGGATGGGTTACAAAATCCCACCCCTGTTTTCCTTTGATACACAAGCGCCCTTGAGAGACAATCCCCTCTTCTTTGGCAAAGATTTTTTGGATTTTATTGTCCTCAACCTCAGCAGAAATATCACATCCCACACCGCAATAGGTACAAACGCTGTCGATCACCATAGGATATTTCCTTGATAGTACGGGTTATGCACCCTTTTTAAAATTAGTGAAGTTTACAATTTTGTCTCTTAAGGACTGCGGAAATAAAGAGACAATTCGTATCATTAAGTAAAATCTAAAAGGAAAAGCATATCGAACTCTTTTTCGCTGAATCGCATTGGTAATCCTCTGTACCCCTTTCTCTGTTGTTAAGAAAAAAGGCATTTTAAATCGATTTTTCTGTGTCATCTCCGAATCGATAAATCCGGGCATGATCGTCATTACACAAACTCCGTGCGGATGTAGCTGATAGTGCAACCCCTCTGCATAAGCGTTAAGTGCCCGTTTGGAACTGCTGTAGGCGATGGAGGTTGGCATGGTAAACAGTGAGGCAAGCGAGGAGATAAAAACGATCTCACCCGATTTTTGTTCCATCAATTTTGGAATGATCGGCTCCAGTAGGGCATGGACACTCAAAAAGTTTGTTTTAAAAAGGCTCTCAAAATCCTCAAACGGTGTCACTCCCCCGCCGTGACCGACCGATACTCCCGCGTTGAGGATGATCCGATCAATCGGTTGTTCACTCAAGTGCTCTGCGATCTCTCTCATCCGCTCAAAATTATTGACATCAATGATGATCGTTTCAACCTCTGCACCCTTGTTTCGACATCGAGATGCTACGTCATTCAAACGATCTTCTCTGCGGGCGATCAATATCAGCTGATTCTCTATCGTGGCGTAATGAAGCGCTAACGCTTCTCCTAAACCGCTGCTTGCACCGGTAATTACAATCCTCATCTTTTTCTCCCGCAAGCAAATAGTCGATATAATTATACCCATGAATGAAACACTAAAAATCGGGGAAATCAATATCCTCGTTATCGACCGCTCTACCGTGCCGGGGCTTTTCCTCCGTGCACTGGATGAGAGCGATATCTTGCTACCGAATCAATACGTCACCGAGTCAATGCATATTGGCGATACGATCGATGTATTTGTCTATACCGACAGTGAAGACCGTCCCGTTGCCACAACCGTAAAACCCAAAGCGATGGTGAATGAAATCGCCTTTGTCGAAGTGGTTGATACGAGTAGTATCGGTGCTTTTGTGAACTGGGGTTTGCCGAAAGATCTGTTCGTACCTCGTGCCCTCCAAAAACGTCCCTTCGCGATCGGCGAAAAACGGCTTGTGCGTGTTATTCTCGATGAGCAGACAAACCGCCTCGTCGGAACGGAAAAAATCAGCGGTGCATTAGAGATGCCGCCAAAAAGTTTTTATCCCAACACTCCCGTCGAGTTTATGATTATCGCTAAAACCCCAATGGGGTATAAAGTGATCGTTGATCATAAATATGAGGGGATGATCTATGCCAATGAAATTTTTGAAGATGTCCGTGTCGGGCAGATCAAAAAAGGATTTGTGAAGCTTCTACGGCCTGACGGTAAACTCGATCTCTCTTTGCAGATGGTCGGAAAAGCGAAAGCTTCAAGTGCCGCCGATAAAATATTATCAATGATACAAGCCAACGGCGGGATGTTGCCATACAACTACAAAAGTGATCCCGATTTGATTCAAAAAACCTTTGGACTCAGTAAAAAGAATTTTAAAAGTGCTTTGACACAACTCGTCGATAATAAAAAAATAACAGTTCAGGAGAACGGAATTTATGGGATATAGACCACGCAA
>Ga0209262_10000038_pt1 | contig 143651 bp, 188 predicted proteins | sample Lowcelwee11metaG_FD_187171 | JGI IMG/M metagenome (GOLD analysis project Ga0209262, IMG submission 187171) | Freshwater pond sediment microbial communities from the University of Edinburgh, under environmental carbon perturbations - Low... | ecosystem: Environmental > Aquatic > Freshwater >... | reverse complement strand
TGCGCTTGTCGCATGATGCCTGGTCGAGTCGGGACAAGATTTTGCTGGGCCGTCATCTCATCGACGACTCGGCAAAGAATCAAGCCGTCCGGCTTGATTCAACTTGTCTGGACCTTTGGAATATAAGGAAAGGACGTGCTCTCAAAAGGAGAACCATGATGAAAGCGAAAGCATTCGTCTTCACGCTGATTGCCGCTGTGACACTGTGGGGTGGTTTGGGTGCTGCCTCGGCCGCATCCACCGTTGCACAGAACCACAACGACAAGATCGCTGCCGCCCTGGCCGCAGCCGAGTAAGCGCAAGGAACCTCCCCATCCACGTGATGGAGGGGTTCCCCCTAAGTACATTTGTGAGTGTGCTCAGGGGGAATCCTCCCATCGCGTGAAAGGAGCACATATCGATTAGCGCACACAGTTGCTTAATCCATAACTCGCATTTCCATGACTCCCCCGTCCGTTCATCAGGCGGGGGTTTCTTTCTTCCAGCATCGTTTCCCATGCTCTTCCTCCGAGAGCATAGGAAACCTTGTTGCAAGGTAACGGATTTTCAGCGTTTGCTGAAATCGTCTGACTCTGTTAAATCAATTTAACAGAGTCACACGGGAGGTTATCGTGATCGATTCATCCGATCCAATCGTGCTGTGGCTCACGGTAGAGATTCAACGCTGTATCGTTGATCCATTTGCACCGAACGGACTCTTGGCACAGGGGTTCATCCTTTGTACGGGCGTCATCGGCCAGTTGTATAACGCACACATGAATGTCAGGTGCTTCTACTTTTGGCTTGCAGGAAATTGCGTACTCATGGCCGTATCGTTCCACTTCGGAGCCTATGGTATGGGCATGTTGTACGTCTACTTCAGTCTGATGTCTCTCTATTCCATCTACAACTGGAAAAAGATTGCGTCGGACAAACCATCGGAGAAGGGCGCATAGCCTTTCCCTTTATCTCAACCCCACGCGGGAGTCATTTCCCGCAAGGGGAGTGCTCTCGCAAAATAATGGAGAGCATCATGAGCAAACAAAGCAAGCTGCAGCAAAAAGCGCGTCGCCTCGCAATCAAGCGTGCAACCCAGAACATTGTCTGGAACACGCCGGTGCAGCAGAGAAGTCGCCGTGGCCGCATTCGCCTCGGAATGTTGGCGGCGTTCTGGATGGCAGTTCTTGGCACAGTCCTGTATGTCGCAAATACACAGGACCTCTCTGATGAAGCGCAAGCCTACATGTCGGCTGTCAAATCGATGGCTCCGACACTTGTTGCTGCTGACGAGTAATCACGAACCCCTGTCGCCGATTTGGCGGCGGGGGTTTTGTTTTTGCATACTTATGAGGGTACTTTCACATGCATTTATTGATGAGTGCATTTGAGATTGCTTTTGTGATCACAAGATTTTCATCCTCTGGATGAAGAGAGCCGCAGTGCATTCTGCATTTCAAACGAGACGCTATCCATCGCGTCAATTTTTAACCAGTTGCAGGGATCTGAAAATGAAACCTGTGATTCCACGTGGAGAAACTATGAAGAATCAATTCGATCAGTATGCGAAATTGTGGGCAGCCTTAAAGCCCGCGATTCTCGAACATATGACGGCATTGGCATCCTGCCTTACAGGACAAGTGCCGTATGCCGTCTCTGGCCCGCACATCTCTGGCCCCGATGAAGAGTTCGGATCGGACGAGTATCGGGTAACCGTCGATCTTAAGACTGAACATGACATCACTGTCCTGAGCGCAGAGTTTCAATTGCGCGACGGAGACGATGAAGGTGTTCAAGGCTTTGCGGTCGCGTGCGAGCTTACTGGCTACAATGCTTTGGTATTGGGCGGTTTCAAACCAGAAGCATTCAGCGACGACTTCTTTACTTTGGACCAGGCGGTTCTTGAGCGCAGAGTGGCAGAATTCGATGTCTATGAATTCGCACTTGCTACCGAGAACGCACTCCTGGACGAAACTCTTCAGAAGGAAGTAGCCGAAGCATCTGCAAAGATTGCAACGGCATAAGCTAAACGAGCTAACGCCCTTATGGGCAGAAAGGAGTGGAAATGGCTAAGCCAATTTGTCAGCCTATCCATCGTGCATATCTTGCAAAGCGCATCCCGTTATGGGTACCTCCAGAGGAGATTCAACATTCCTTGAAGAGCCAACGCTATGCAAACGAAATTGTGGCGGAACTTTCGGAATGGATAGCAAGACGCAACAGCATGAGTTTTGCTGCAGGCTATCTCGGACGTAAAGCCCCATGTGTCAATTCGGAAGATATTCAGCGTCAGTTACGCAAGATGAAATACTCTGAGCGACGGATTGCCGAGATCACACCGATGATCGTGGACTTGTCAGACGCCTTGTATCGTAAAGGTTGCTCGCGACGTGGCATGATCATGTACAACTGATTAACGTGCCCGCAATACAGAAAGCCGCCATCCTTCATGGATAGCGGCTTTTTTCTTGGCCATCATCATCGCAATAGTCCCCTGTGAGTTGTTGCATCCGGCAGGCGTCAGGAAAAAAAGGATGCCGCGCCAAATAAGGGGATTGGGAGGGGCGCGGCATGTATCTCGGTTGCCCGAGACCGTAAAGGAGAGGAAACACGACTCCGCCTTGCAGCAAGAGTCAAAACGGAGAATAGCACTTTAAGTGCCATTTAGCAAACTTTCGGTGCTATAATTTCTTCTAAGCATTCCGCAGTTGATGTACGCGGCGCAACTGAGCTAGTACACCGGGAGGTTAATTCCTGCCGATGCGGGGTGCCGCTTAGTGGCATTCCCACAACTATTCCTTCAGCTTTTCTGCCTCCTTAAACCAGTGTTCTTCGTCATCGTGCATATAGCCTTCGGTTGTTTGCATTGTCGAGTGTCTTGCATTGCGTTGCACAACTTTGGGATCGACCCCGCTGTTGATCTGGAAGGTAATGCTGGTATGTCGCCCCCAGTGAGCAGACGACTTCCTGATTTTCGAAGCCCTGGTCATGTATTCGGCGCACTCCAATGGATCTGACTGCTCTGCTGCTTTCACTTCAAGAATTTGAGCGGCAGTTTCGAACAAGTCATCCAGTATGTAGTTCAACTGGCGTGCAGTTAAAGGAAGCTCAACCTTGTCGACAGATGTCGCTGCCACATTGCGCACGTGGCGAAGCAAAGGAGATGCATCATCATCCAGAGGGAGGGGAGTAAGCCCTAGAAAAGTCCGGTAACGCACCAAGGCGTTGAGCATTCCTTTAATCGCCGGTACCCGGCCGGCCTTGTCACCCTTGCCGACAACTTTCCACCACCAGCGCCCTCTCTCCTTGAAGAAGTGATTCATCAGACCATTTGCCAACTCGTTTGGACGCGGAGACAGGTAGAACATCAGTGCTGAAATGAACCGCGCACGTTCGTACGCGGCCCGTTCCGTTTCTGACTGTTTTGGCAGCCGCTCAATTGCCTCCTGAAATGCAGCCCACATCTCCTCATCCAGATAGCGATCGACCTTTGCATGTTCTTCCTTCGGTGCCTCGGCGCGAATCTCCTTGCGCAATTTCTTAAGCTGACGAAGTGGATTGCGAACCAGGTAGCCGTAATCAACCAACCACGTCAGGAAGGCGCTTAGCCCGGCGTGAGCTGTCAGACGGCTAGATGTGCCAAGCCCGGCAGAAATAATTGCTCCACCGGCTTTCTGGGGCGTTTCGATAGACACGAACGGCCTCCAGTCAGGAGACTCACGGGGATATTTTCGTTTTGCTGCCCACACATCAACGGGCTGTGGATTTGCCAGGAAATCCAAGAACTCAGCCATGTCGTCTGCAGTCAGACTAGACATGGCCTTCTGTTTGACATTTATTGCCCAGAGGATCAGTCGCTCGATCTCCTTGGTATAGTTTCTTTGGGTCGTTGGCTTTGCACGGTGCATGTACAGGTACTTCTTGGCGGCTTCCAGATCCGTGCCGACTACCGGCTCTAATGGATTCACCGGCGCACGATTCAAGCCCCGGCTGCCGTTCAGGTCCGGGTCGCTGACGTTGAGTCGTTCTAGCGGAGCGATCTGCATTCAAGCGTGCCGTGAATACTGTTCAGAATCCGTCCACGTCGTCATGCCGCCGGCGCAGCGCCTCGCCTCGATGAGGACCTTGTGGCCTTCTGAGTAGGCTACCTGGTCGACGATGATGGCCAGAATATCGTTCGAGGGCAGGGTGAACACTACGACTTGCCTTTCATGAACTGCGCCATCTCACGGTAACCGACACGGCGGTAATACTCTCGCGCCATGTGTCTCTCATCCGAACCATTCGAGCTCATCCCGTCCGGCCGCCGCTTGTCCGTAGTGTTGATGATGCCGCACAGGTCGGCAATGAAGCCCTGCAGGACGATCTCCGGGGTTACGCCATCCCGTTCGCACAGCTGCAGGAATTCCGCCGGCAGACCAATTCGGGCTTGAGACGGATAGCCGCACTTGGCTTCCTCTAGTGTCACTTCGTCACCGATGATCAGCTTGGCTGCTTGTCTGTGTTCGCCATCCGGCGCCTCGACGTTCGCGGTGATGCCACCGGACAGCGCCGTACCATTGTTGTTCAGGCAGAATGCCACCGGGTCACTGTCCTGCATGCCTTCCATCAGCCGTTTCAGGTAGCCTACAGAGCTTGTCTTCATGCTTGTTCTCCAGTGAACAACGCTTTTGCTTGGCGCAGATTGTGTGGGCATAGCTGGATCTCGGTGATCAGCTGAACAACTTCATGGGCAGACCTTGTTTCACTGGTGCGAACCTGCGGCAGCCGCGTGTTGGACAGGCACATGATGGATGCTTCATCAATGGCGGTTATCTTGCGCCGGCGCGCATATGCGAGTAGCTTATTGAACATCTGGAGCTTGCGGGCGGCACGAACCGCACCGAGCTTCTTGGCATATTTCATGGGCTGCACTCCTAATTTACTGGGGCTTCAGAGGTTCTGATTATATAACTAATCAGAAGCAAATGGGGAAATCGGGGTTGTGCCCTCTGGCCGGCAGTCCGTGGAACTAACTATGCTGCTATTTGGGAACTAACTCTGCGACATGCCCCAATCGCAACTATGTCGCAAAGTTAGTTCCCCGCGCGCAACCCATACGAATCAGGCCATTCAAGAGAAATCCTACTCTAGGGCCCTTCAATCTTCACGTAAATTCAGAATGAGCAAAGTTGATGGGGAATTTGCAGCGCCCTAGTGTTTCTGTGGCAACTCCCTGCCGTATCTGCCACCAAGCCGGTCCGGCTTGATCAGCTCAGCTTTCCGAACGGTCCTCGCGGATGTGTCAACTTCACATGTGGCAGCATAAACGCTCGCCTGGGTGTGGATCGTGATCGCGATGATGTCCTTCCTCTCCGGATGGGCGTGCGGCGCGATATCCGATGGCGGCGCCAACCAGGCTTCCATAACATGCACGACAATTGCAAATCTATCCAACATCGTCTTGAGGAATTCAGGGATCTTTCTCTGATCGTGCGCACTGATCAGCATGGTGTGCATTTGCTTGATTTCCTCACCGGCGAACTCTATGCCAACCAGTTCATGATTCACATGGCCGGTCCGGCCATACACTTCCTGAGCCTTGCTGAAAACGGTGTCATATACATTCCGGATGCAGTCTTCGCTCGTCCGATATTCGGTCGCTATCCTCACCCTTTCATCCGGTCTACCACGTCGACTTGCTTCACCCATCAATTTACTCCTTCTTCCGTTCAGAACCCAATCTACGCAAGGCCCGAGCCCGTGAGTCCTCTTTGTTGATCAAGGAAACAGACTTGCCAAAATTATCCCGCACGGCCTGAGGCGACTTTGCACCGCGTAGCGTCTTTTTGCATCGCCATCTTGCGCGCCCGGTCTTGTCGACGACGCAACACATCTCAGAAATTGGGTGGGACGCTTGGCAGCGGTAACAGTACTTCATCTCCACCTGGTCAGCAGACTCAGGCGTTCGTATGCTTAGCTTGGCAGAACACATGCGTAACCGGCCCAGACGTTTCACATTGAAAATGTACCATACCCATTCAGCTTACCTCGCTCAGAAATTGATGTTCGCGTCGGCAGAAACAACAAATATCTTTCCGCACTTACCGCATGCCACCTCGCGTCCACGCGGGTCAAAGCTCACGCCGACAACAGTGTTCACGCAGTATGGGCAGACAACATCGCATTTACGCACCCGCACAGCTGTTACTCGTGCCAAGGGCTCAACCTTCTCTTTGATCGCACGGGCAGCCTTCCATGCAGCATCCTCAGTTGCGTCCGATGCAATCACTGCACCTGCGGCCAGTATCTTGAAGGTATTGCCCCCTTTTACGCACTGCGCCCCAGGAGCAAGAATCAACACCGCCTCTTTGTCGTTTGAAATTGTCATTTCACTTACGATGATTATCGTTCATCTGGTGGCATTCAGCGATCGATGATGGCCCCGCCACCTCCAATCACGTTGCCATTTCGCTACCGTGGAATTGAGAGATAAATTATAGAGGGATTTGATAATTCGCCTATGCCGATTCAAAACCAAAATCTGCCTGAGTCTCATCAAGGCATTTCGGGAAATCCTTGCCTACTGCAAAGCATTTGAGAAGCTCCACTTTCTTGGACGCACTTCCAAGCGGCCACGCGTATACATGGTTGCCAGGATGCCTTATCTTGCGGAACGTATTCCCGGCCAGGACTGTATTGATCCAGACCGCAGGTTCCTGCCCAAATTCTCGCGGCGGAGCCCCAAGACGAACCAATAACCTTTCAGCGGACTGAGCGCCATGCTCTTGAAGCCTAACCTTGGAGATTGCCCGAGTACTAAGCGCCAATCCCGACGGCGTGAGATGCAGGGTTTTGCTTGCAGCCCGCCCTAGATACTGGGCATTGCCAGCCTGGTAGGAGATCCCCACGTGCCCAGGCAACACGATCTGCCCGGATACCGTAGAGCGCGGCATCGGATCAGAATATGCAACGACAGAAGCCACTTCCGGCCTCAAAGCACGCAGAACCCGGAAGGCTTGGGACAAGAAATAGCTTTCGGCGTTGTACGGCACCTCGTCGAGCAGCACAAACCTACCAAGCTCTGCCCCATGCTTGGCAGCTTGCCCTGTGTAACGCGGGATCACCGAATTGTTGATCGGAATACTGAACACCGCCACGCCAACAAGCCTGGATCCACAAAAAAGTCCAACTCGCTCCATAGCAATGGGGAAGCTGCCGGAATAATGATGTTCAACAACAAACTTCCGGGCTGTCGAGTCGCGGATACTGTCAACTGCGTAGTCACATTTCCTGAAACCCTCGTCGCGATCGACACGCCAATAACTACGGCCAAGCTTCCAGCGCTGTGACGGGCATGCAGCGGTCGTCAGACCTTGCTCAGCTCGTTCGTCAATATTCTGTCTTGCGCTCATCATTACTCGATTTACTTAGTCAACCTGAAAGTAGACCACGACCGTCTTACGTGCCCACTTGCATTCGGCAATTGGCGTACCAAAACGAGTGTGGTTATCAACAACCACCCCATTCAAGTAAGTAACGTAGTGCCCAGTCACGGCTATGATATAGCGTGTATCCTGGCTCAATTGTTTAGCAAGGCCACCGAGAGTGATGCTAGCCGAAGGAATGCATTTCACGTATCGAACTCCAAGTAGCGACATCGCTTTTTCAAGGATTTCAATCTTTAGTCTGATCACCCCTTGATTATCAGCAAACCCCCTTGCCTTATTTATTGCGCTTCGCACAACTGGGAGACGTTCACCCGTTATGGCCATGAGCGCAGCAGGACCGCAATACACTTTAGGTTCGTCTATTTCGTGCAGCGTTGCCATGAAAAACACCATATCCATTGATCATGGATTAAATCTTACCGAGTCATGCAAATCCACAAAGTGCTTTTTGTCACTCATAGATTTGTGTGGGCACTATGATCCGCTGTGGTTTTGTCATGGCCATCAACAATGTTGCTAGCTCCACCCGTGATCGCCGTCCAACATTGCCTGCTCAAGAACTACCCAAGGCGCCGAACGATGGTTTCCCCACAGACCTTTCCATCATTCTCTGCTTTCTCAATACTTAGCTCGCCTTCGCAGCAATCTCCGATGACATATACGTTCAGCTCTCCACCCTTCCCCACCAGAAACCGTTTCTGGCCGTTGCGCGGGAGAATGTCGGAAGCAATTGATAGTTCCACACCCTCAAATCCGTACATGACGAGCGCGGCGTCGTAATGCGTATCGTTGACTATCACGTCATCCGAGACATCGATCAGACTGATTTCATTTTCAGATCTAAGCATGGCGCCAAGCCTGGACGCCTCCTCGATCAACTCCGGGCGTGCCCTCACGGTTCTTGAGTAGATATCCACCTTAGTCGCGCCTCGGTTCCTGGCAAGGGCGGCGTACTCAAAAGCATTGTCCCCTCCGCCCAGAACTGCTACCGACTTTCCGGCATAGTGGTATTGGTAAGCCCTTTTGAAAGGCCCAACGATTACGCGTTCAGAGTCAACGTTCCCGCCAGTCCTGTGCGTAACCCCAGTCGCAATCACCACTACATCGCCAACATGCACTGCATCCTTTGTGACGACAGCCCACCTTAGACCCTGTCGTTCAATCCTGACTACCTCACCCATGCAATACCTGACCGGAAATGAGCAAAGCTTTTTCGAGTATTCGAGTGAGCTGAGCCACGTCGAGCCAACCTTGAATTCATAGTCGCACAGCAATGCCCCGCCCGGTGGTTGCTTATCCATGAGCAAGTAGTCAATACCAGCTTGGTGCAGTATCTTGGCACACACCAATCCAGCCGGGCCGGCGCCGACCACGATCACCTGATAGCTGTCTTTATCCATTCCTCATACCGCTTTCCCACAGACGCGAGCAAAAATCTGTCCGTAGCACGTTGCCTGATCTGTTCTCGCTGCTTTATTGTCCACGATCCAATGTCGCAGATGGCTTCCGCCGCCGCCGCCATATCCCCTGGCATCACGACAATGCCATCACCTTCTTGCACCAGTTCTGTATTTGCACCACATTCCCAGGTGATGACCGGAAGACCAGCGCACAGTGCCTCGGCAGTGACCATGCCGAACGCCTCGTCAAGGTCGCAATTCTGGAGCTGCAGCAACGCCGTGGATTCGCGCATGAGATCGTACAACTTGTCGCGCGACAGACATCCAACATACCGGACATGACTCTCGGACAGCAAATCATCCAAGCCGTCCAGATTGTCGTACTGACCTGCCACGGTAAGCGTAACGCCGGCAGATCTGCACAAGGCCACAGCATTGTCTATTCCCTTGGATCGCGTCACCCGTCCTGCAAAAAGCACCCCACCTTGAGGACTGCACACCGCACGACCAGATGGCGTGACAGGACAGTACAGGGGAGGAATGACCATCTTCGCGCCGTATGCTGCTGCCTGGCTTTTGGAAATGAAACCCAGACGATGAGCATTTAACTTGAGTGCGGTATCGATGGAAGCATCAATCACCGGCACAATCCCGGCACTGAATGTAACAACATTCAGAAAGCGCTCAAAATCGGTCGAGTATGGCAATACATCATGGCCAAAATTGACCGCAACATCGTATTCTCCGGAGACCAAAGCATCCATTGTCGACGACACGATATCGATTAGAACGGAACCCGTAGTGTAGGTCTGTCTTGGGTCGATGATGCTGGGCTGCGGATCGCCTTCAAACTGGACTATCTCAAACCGTTTTGAAATAGAACCATGCAGTGCATACAGCGTCACCTGCCAACCTATGCCCTTCAAATACTCACCGACCTGTTGGCACAAATGGATCGTGCTGTAGGGAGATTCGTCGACGTAAGACGTGAATACCGGAGGAATGAGTATCGCCCGCACGCTTAGCCTTCCTGCGTATTGAGACCGCCGGCATTTGGCTGTGGCAACAATTTCAGCACACCATACGTGACGCCTTCGGAGTCGCGCCAAAGTCCAGTAGCCGTGCACATGTCAACCCGCACCAACATCAACTGAGCTTCAGGTCGGCAGGCTTTGCAGTACGATATGCCAGCATTGTTGCTTGATGATTGGGATTCACTTCACGGCATGCTTCGAGGAATTCGATGGGACCAGCCACTCGATCCAGCGCGCGCCCAAAATGTTCCAACATAGCGGATGCCAACTGCGGAGTTATGTGTCCGCCAGAAATGTTATGTTTAACTCGTGTGACCTCTTCGGCCAAGATGGCATTAGCACTCTGTGTAATTATCTTGTCAGTCATTTATTTCTCTCCGGATCAGTGATTCATCCCTCACAACAATTTTGCTCTGTCTGCGTTCAATGCCAGTAATCGTCGCAATATCTCCTCATCCGGCATCTCAGGTGTGTAGTCGTACCAGCAGTATGCCTTGGCCACGGCTGCATCGAGTGTTTTATGCGCGTTGTCCAGCCAAGCTGGACGGGCATTGTAGAGGTTGGTGAGTGTGCGTTTTTTTAGCTCAGCTTCGTAGCCGGGTTTTGCGACTGGGCGTGCGGGATAGCCTGCTTTTGTTTCTTCCGGCGTGAGCTGCCAGTCCGTCCACTCGGGCGGGTTGATCCAGTTATCGCGCAGTTCGTTTAGCTTCTGGGCTGCCGTAGCAATGTCAGTCCTTTCAACTTCCAAAGGAAACGCGAACGTGTCGAAACAAAGCGTTGAGTTGTATACCGGCCGGTCTTCCAAAGTGCCCCCAATTGCTAATGCCCAGACGACATGGAACCGCGACGAAAGAACTCCTAGCATGGCGTAGCTCTCAGACGGAATTACAACAAGCCTGTGCTCTGGCGCGATCTCAACGGGCAAGCTAATGAAGAAACGATGTTTGGCGGTCTCTGGGGTGGCTATGTAACGCGAGTGACCATAGAGCTTGGTGCGCAATTCTGGACGCGCCCTGCCATGACGCCACCATTTTTCGGCGCGTGAGGCTTCTCGATTATTGGCGCGCAAAGGTTTGACTAACTCCTCAATATAAGCAAACGGCGCCTCATACAAGGCCGCTTCGCTTTCATCCATCAAGGCGAAGTCAATCACCCAATCGCCAGCCCAGCGACGTGTGATGTCGGAGCCGTTGTAAATGGGCTTCAACACGTCCGCGTTGGGCTTGCCGTGGGGGTTGGGCTGCTTGAGCCAGGCGAGCGCAGTTGCAGTATCCACCTTGAACGGCCCGGCAAGACAAAGCCCAAAATAAGAGCCTCCAGCGTTGGCCTTGAGCGGCTTTGCTTCGGTAAGGTTGAGTCCAGCGCCTGCGGTGAGGTCAGCGTGAATGGCAACGACTGGCTGGCCGTCCAGTATGGGCTGCTCACCCGCGCAGTTGGCGATGGAGCCAAAACACACCAGCGAGACGCGTACTGCCGCTCCGTCGTTGATCCACTCTTCGTCGCTCCAGGCGTTGATGATTCGAGCCGTTTCGGCAATTCGCTCCAGCACCGGCAGGTTGCGCTTTTGCCGGATGGAGTTGGTGGAGACAAGCCCGGCGCGCTGACACTTGCCTGCCTCGATCTGAGCCCTCGCTTTCTCAAACCAGTAGGTTACCAAGTCAGCGCCGCCGGGGACGCGGCCTTCATAAAGCGCGCGCAAGCTGTCGGTGTACTCATCACCCAATTCGCCACGCATCTTTTTGTCGCCGAGGAACGGCGGGTTGCCGATGATGCCATCTACGTCAGGCCAACCGGATTCTCTGACTGCTGCATCCAACGATTGGGGACCGTTCAGTGGGGGGGGCGCCATTTCCATGATGGCATCGCGATTTTCAATGTGGTTGAGCGGTTGCAGGATCGGGTTCTTGCGGATTGGGTAGCCATTCTTGAGCATCCACTGTATCTCGCCGATCCAGACGGTGACGCGCGCCAGTTCAGCTGCATATGGGTTGAGTTCGATTCCGAGCACGTTGACGGGCGAGACTTCTATACTCACTTGGCGATGCAGGCCTAGTTGTTCGGCTTCCAGGTTGGCCTTGTGTTCGAGGTCTTTGAGTGCGCGCAGGGCGAGGTAGAGAAAATTGCCACTGCCGCAGGCGGGATCGAGCACCTTGAAGTTCTTGATGCGTTCCAGGTGGGTGTGGAAGGCGGCATTCGCTTCGCGCTCGGCTTTGTCGCCGTGCTTCTTGCTCTTGGCCAGGTGCGCCGCAATCAGTTCCCTGGCCGCATTCCATTCCGCCGTCAGCGGTTCGACTATGACGGGGTTGATGATGCGCAGGATGGATTGCTGGTCGGTGTAGTGCGCGCCGAGTTGGCTGCGTTTTTTAGGGTCGAGGCCGCGCTCGAACAGGGTGCCGAAGATGGAGGGCTCGATGCCGCTCCAGTCCATTCTCGATGCTTCGTACAGCATCCTGATCTCGGGGATTTCCAGCGGCAGCACGTCGATTATCTCGAACAGCCCGCCGTTGAAGTGATGGATGTCTTCCAGCGCAAAGTCGCCGCCTTTGCGCATAGCCTTGAATAGTTCCTCGAAGCGACTACTCAGTTTGGCGGGGTCATACTGACTCTTGTCTAGCAGGCGCTCAAACAGTTTGACTGGTAGCAACCCAGCGTCTTCTGCAAACATGCAGAACAAGCACTGGTTGAGGAAGTGAGCTACTGCCTGCGGGCCGTGTCCTCTTGCGGTAAGCGATTGTGCCAGCTCGGCGAACTTGCCTGCAGCCTCTTCGGTGATCTGGGCGATGGTCCGGCCGGGACGGAATTTGTCCGGCTCTGTGAACAGCCAGCGCAGTTTTTCGAGATTGGACGGTTCACCGATGTCCTGCAGCGCGATGGTGTGGACTTCGCTGGGGGCATTGGTGAAGTGGGTGTGTATCTGGATGACCTGCGTATCGCATACCACCAGCAACGGCGGATTGTCTAGCGCCAGCGCATAGGTCATAAGTTGTTTAAGGGCGGCATCCAAGTTACGGTCCGGCGCCTTGTATTCAATGGCAAAATGGCTGCGTTTCCATACGTCCGCCCAGCCGCGCTTGCTGCCGGTCTTGGTGACACCGCGCTCGTAGCAGTAATCATCCGACGTGGCCGGAGTGGGGGCGGTCTGACCGACCAATGCACATAGGTCGGCAAAATGCGCCTGGTAACTTTGTCGTTCGTTGAGGGGGTTATTCCTCCATTTTTCTACGAAGGTTTTCGGAAGCACGCAGGGCTCACTTTCTGTTATAGGCGTATGAGGTCCATTCACAATAATTTCGCTACCGGTCAACCTCACAAACGACAGTAAGTTGGGGGTTTACATTTACAACCCTGACGGTATCCAATTTAGAAACAGGGAGAAGTACCCTCTTTCCATCAAGCTCAACCTCAAACGTTCGCTGGCTCTTGGTGATGCGATGAGCATTTTGAAGGTACTCGGCAAACTTTGTGCCGGGAGGCTCGTAGCCAAGCTCATTGATATAGAAGAGCAGCTTATTTAGCGAACGCTCTGCCTCATCAAAAAGCATAGTCATGCGTCCTGCCGCACTCCGTTCATCCCGGTTTACGCGCTCAAGAAGATTTGCGTCAGCCTCTTGCCTCGTCATTACATGAACCGATTCTTCTTGCGTCAACAAAATGCTGCCGCCTGGCAAATCTGGATCATCGTATTCTGTATAGAAGAGAATTCGCCCATCACCCAATCGCTTGCACTCATATTCATCGCAAAGAATGCTGCTCATGCCAAAGAACGTGCAATCCACGGGCGAGTCACCATACCTACTAATTGCATCGTCAATCTTCAAATTAATTTCTTTTTGAACACCATTGCGATCAATATGCAGCGCCATGTTTGAGCCTTCCTAGGTTAGTTATTCCATTGAGCTGTGGCAGCCTTACGCGCCCGGTCGCCACGTTCCTCAGCATCCTATGCCCGAAGCGGCATTCCTACAGACCGATCGTGGTCAGCATGTACCATAACGCTCCCACCACGGCTTAGGCACATCAGTGTATGGACTCCAGTAGGGACCGAACGTCACCGTCCTATCGTCCTCCAGGAATGGTCTGACCATCGACCTGCCCGTATCAGTGGCGTAGTACGCCTGTTTCAGTAAGCGTGAATCTTTCCCGGAGGCTTTGCTGACGCCGACCGGCTCTGTACGGCTTTCCAGCAGCTGGTGGTCGAGAAGGAACTGTAGTTGCTTTGCATTTCCCAGTCTATTGAGCGCTTTGCCAGGTACTTTTGCCGCTATGACGATGAGCAGCGCTAGGTGATCTGACAGGACACCCTCGGCCAGCATCTCTTCCTGATGGCGATAACAGACGAACCTCACTTCATCCACCAGCTTTTCTGGCGTCACCAGAAGATCGAGTTCACCCGTCTCCACAAAGCGATGATCGCCGCACCCTTTGCATGCACAACCAATTTTGATCTCCATAACGCTTATCCCGTCACTTTACTGTGTTGCATCGCTTGCAAATGTCACTCGCATCAAGCCCATCAATCCAATCCTTCATCAGAACCTTCCCAGCAAGAGCAGGACAATTATCTCGGCGATGGAACTTTGACTTGCCAAGGTACGTTCTCATGCTTTCCGAACCATGCACGTAAAACACGGGCTCGATGCCTTCCTTCGGATCACAAGCATGTTGGATGAGTCCAGACATAGTTTCCTATGCGGCGATCATACTCATTTGCACTACTTTCAAAAATGGTTTCTATTGCTCTTTGATGCTTTGACAATGTGGACACCCCCACACCACCACACTCTCTTTTTGGTAACGAGTAGCATAGTTGCCAGACCTAATGGGGCAGACCGTGCAAACACGCCGTTTTGGGCTACCTCCTTCGCTTCCAGGATATTCCTCGTAACCAGCACGCTTCATAGCCATTGCAAATGGCGTCAGCACAAATGCGGCGGCGATATCCTTAATTCCCTTCACCGCCTCGGACACGGTGGCCATAATGAACTCGGTATTTTGCACCTTGTTTTTCTGCTTGATCAGGTGATTGGCATGCACGAAATTGTTCATTGCAGCGCAGTCATCTGCCAACAACATAAGCTCAACAAATTCTTCTGCGGCCTGGGATGTAATTGGCGCGAATACTTTTGCGGCAGGCATGATTTGCTTGAAATGGCCCACTCCTGATGCATCTATACCAGCCTTTCTCAGCAATTCCCTCCCCGCTCTCGTCTCCTGCTCCAATGCTTTTCCAGCATTTGCGATAAGCGCTTGTGCCCTGTTTAAAGCTTCCACAATGTCAATTCTTGATTTGTCCGCCATGACGGGATCGGCTTGGCTAAATTGCGGAAATGTCAGGCAAAACACGTCTCTGGAGACTGTTTCGAAGGTTCGCTTGAATAATTGCTTGCTTGTTGCCGTGCTCAGATGTAAGTCACGAATATAATATTCTTCTTCAAATCCCCCAAAGAACGCGGCTTCGCTTTCAATCCACCCGTGCTTAACTAGAACATCAGTTGGTATAAGGTCTCGTACCAGTTTCTTTCGTTTCATTTGTCCTCTACTCGTTGGCGACCCGCAATGTGACCGGCGGTCCGTATGGAAATGTTTTTGCCAGCATCAGTTGAAGGTCCAAGTAATTTACCTTGGTGTAGTCGACATAAGGAGGTGGGATGCGACCTGAAGCCACTTCGCTAAAATCAACATTGACCCAAAGTCCATAAACAATGTGAAACGTTTTCATTACCTCCACCTTTCCGAGCCTTAGTTAATTGAGGAAGTCCCAACTGGTTGCAGCTCGGCAATTTTCGTCATAACCGCTTCGCGCACAGATTCATCGACAGCGGGCACGAAGGTACAGAGTCCACCTTTTTCCAAGGTTCTCTTCATAGTTGCCGGAATAGCCTCGTTCAACAAGAAGTCCAGGTTGGCAGTTGGCAACGTGAGTCCCCCTGAATATCCCCATGATCCCCATATGACGCAGTATTCCATGTGCGGCATTGACTCCCATAACTGGACCGCTTGGCTGGTTGCGCGAGCTTTCAGTTCGGCTGGGCCATCTTTCATCCGATGTAGGATGTCTCGTCCGACTGTTGATCTATCGATTACGAACGCATAGTGTGGTGCAGCGCCTTTCTTGATCATTCCTATTGCGTTCTCGTTTTGGCGCTCAAGAGCAGACTTTGTACGCTCTTCCTTAGTGCCTCTCTGCTTGGCTTGCCCCATGTTTATCCTTCCCTATTATGCCGCCACGCGGCGAATTACCTTTGCTGGAATGAACTTCTTCGTAGTTGCCTTCAATGGCGTCCCGTCAAGCCATAACTTGCTACTGGAGAATTTGACCAATAGTTCGATCGCTTAACCACTTGTGCCATTGAGTCCAAAGAATATTATGAGCAACAAATCCTTGCTCTGATTTATTAATAGCACCGATCAATAGCCTTGTCCTGATATGCGACGAAGATAGTTTTAGCTCTGAAAGTAAATCAGGAAGCCAACCAGGTTTGCTTTTGACAAGTCGTTTGATGGACATCTGTAATAACAAGGGCGAATAGCGATCAACAATTTCACCAAACAAATCTGACTGAGACATATGAATTGGTGCTCCAGGATGAGTCTTAGCAGAAGATCGCAATGAAAAGTCCTTGTACGATAGCGCATTCAAATCAGGCCATGTTTTGAAAACTGGTTCACGCCCGACATATCCATTACCAAGATCCTTGAAGCCCAGCTCAAACATTGGAGCTGATGTTTCTTCCCTGATCCATGTACGAATATCGGTCATAATAGATTCATCGAAAGACGGCAAATCATCTTCCAGCCATGAATGCAGTTTGTCCGATAACTCCTTGCTTAATGAAATTCGAAGTATTTTTTGGAACGACATCGCATCAAGATCAATGTGGGCGCTAACCGGTCGTTTTACCTTAAATATGCCAGACGTATCCCTGGAAAACATCACGTCATGCGCAGCTCTGATACGCTGCATCATTGATTCCGTATAGTCTGAGCTGTAAATGTTATTGTCGTCATATCCATGTGCATCAGTCCCAAGTTGCGGAGGTATGGAATCCCTGAATTTCCACAAATAAATACCTTCGAGGTCGAGTTTTTTGTCATTCCTAAACCGAACAGACATGGTATTGATCAGATGAGAATCAAACAGGGTCGACGGCGAAATAGGATAAAACGTCACATCAATAGATGTTACATCAGGAAGAAATTTGGCTATCTGTACGAGTTTTGGGCTAAATACCCAATCAAGCGGAGGCATAAAGACATTACGCATAATTTCTTTCCAATTACGCCTCGACGGCGGCTTGATGACTCTGACCGGTAATGCCCAGCTCTTTAAGTCGATTCACACACTGCAGAGATCTTTCGGCTCCACCGGTTGATAGCATCCCGGTCCGTGCAAATTCTTTCGCTGCTTCGGCGGTCATTAGAATGACGCCACGTTCACGATCTTCTTGCATCACCCTTTTAAGATTTTCTTGAAATTTCACGACGCTTCCTTTCCAATCTATTTGTTCTTCAGGTTCTTCAACTGCGTGCTGATGCGCTTGTACTCAGTCTGGTGAAATACATCTACGCCAAACTTTTGGCACAAGTCTGATGCGCGTTTTTCTAGTCGTGCAATCTTTTCTTCTTTACTCAACATGACGAACCTTTCCGTTATCGTTAGGTAGATCATATCTACCTGCGCCGATTTTCAAAAAATTACTTGCGGCCTTTCCTATATTCGGACAACCATCGCTCTATATTTGCGATTGATTCACCCAGCGACGCGGCTAATGCCTGTGCTTGTTTTAGAGAAATGGTGATGTTTTGCTTATTGTATTTGTTATTGTATTTGTAAGGCACTTCGTCATGAGTCCCCTTAATTGACAATTGAACAGACTGGCTATGCCCCGTGAAGCCATATGAATCTATCTTCCAGTCTGGATGCCGGCTTAGGTCAATGGACGCAAGCGCATCGCTTTGCCAGTTACAATATGAGGAATATCTCCAATTACCTTTATCGATTTTTGCTCTGATCATGTCCGTGTCGTTGGCGGACAGTTTCAATAAATCCCGTAGGTAATTCTTGTCATGTCGGTTCTTAAGGACATACCTGAAGAGTTTCCCATCCTTAAGAAGCTTCAATGTCTCTTTATTTACGGCCGGGTGAAACTTCGCGGTCTGCTCGCATATGTAAAACTTTTCGCCGGGCTGCAGTTCACCATACGCATCAAAATATCGATGCTGTCCACGATATATGAGGACGGGCCGCCGGATATCTAGGAGTGCAAGTCTGGCAGCCTGCGCATACGGTTTCAATGGATCGTTCTTGTCCCACCTACGCCATTTAAGATGGCGAACACGGCGAGCAGGCCTGAGCTCATGAAGGTTGTAAGCATCCCCTGTGCTCTCAATATACTCAATTGCGTTGCAAAGCGGATACGCTATTTCGCCTCTGTTCTCCACCAGGTCGAACAAGAATGGTGAACGCATAAACCGTATCGTTTCGCGCCAGTCAGTGAATGGTTTCGCATCCTTCTCCCTGTGCTCTGCGTTGCAGTATGCAATCCAATCACACATCCAATCTGGATGTCCGACCGTTTCCCTCCATTCAAGTGCCCGATCGAACCACTCACGCTCAGCAGTTGTCAGCCAATTCCCCACCTCTATAACAACCTCTCGTTTAGCCCAAAAACTAAAATGCGCTGAAGTCAGGTCATTGGGGCTTGGTGAGACGCTCAAGTACATGCCTGGCATAGGTGTATTGAATAGGTATGTAGCTCCCCAGCCGAATTTATTGTCGCTTCCAACGTTTGGAGGTCCAAAGCGGTGGAATAAATACCAGAACAGGTTCTTGTGATCCATGACCACTCCACACACGCTCTCGACCAATTCAATTCTGGCTGTGAACTGATCCAATATCTCCAGCGCCTTGCCTTCTGCATCATGGCTTGCAAAGTCCAACCGTTCTGTCGCACTGTCATCACTGATGACAGATAGAGGCGCAAGTGAAAGTTTAAAATCCCCGTCACCTGGACGTTCTTCCTTGGGTATTTTCTTTTTTTTCACGTGTACATGTTCTGCGGTTTGCATTTGAACCTTTCCGCTCTAATGCGAGTTCATGAGTTGAAGAACACTGACCAAAGCCATCTTCTTACCACAATGCCCAGATAGGAATCTGTAGCTTTCTTCCATATCCGGCACCCCGGCTATCAGTGCCTCGCCCCACTTAATAAAACGCACACCTTCATCTTCCGAGCCTATGTAATCGGCTGGCGCTGGAATAACTGCCTCACTCATCGCCTTTGCGATGGCGGTGTTTATTTCTGTTTTTTCGAAATTCATACCAGCCGACCTTTCCGATCAAACCACTTTCCCGCCCAGTCCTTCCCATTTTTGGCCAGCGGTTTGCTTGATATCTGAGGGGAGAAGGCCGGTATAAAGATACGTCGTCCCGATACTTTTACCTATCTCTTCGGCGAAGTGGGAAATGGCACCATCAATGAGTTCTTCGTCATCCCGGACAATTGTCGTCCAGTTACTCTCCTGACGGTCCCCCATACTGATCACCAGATACTTGGCGTCGATTGAAAGCCAGGTATCCGCCGCTTCACGTATCGCCTGCTTCTTTGTCGATATATCCTGCAATGCGATAAGTGCGTTATGGGAACGGTCGAACAGCAATATCGCCTGCGTCTGGTGTTTCCGGACGCTCTCAAACGTCTGTTGCTGTTCACCGAAAGCCGACACACCGGCGTTCAACTGCTCTCCCATAGCATGCACCAACTCTTTTAGCTCATCCGGATTGGCTTGATGCCGTTGATCCAGCCCTTTCGCAGCTGCGTCGTATTCCTGCTGAGAAAGCATCTTCCATTCGCCGTTGCCGACCTCCACAACGCGCTTTGGGGTGTCTGGTATTTCGACATGGATGACCAGACGACCATCATCCTGCGCCCACCCTCGCGTCATGAAATCATTTTCATTTAGTGGCTTTCCCCGATTGGCAGCCATAAATCTGGTCACCCCTTCCTGTATCGCTTGGGTAAACCTCGCGAAGGCGTTTGGATTCAGGATTTGAACCAAACTCATATTTACTTCGGTTCCGGTCACTGCCAATGCGAGGTCGAGCATCCCTTCCGCTTCCACTTTGCGTTGCGCGTATGTCCCCCTGTTTTTGGCTTCTCCCATCTTGTTACTCCTTTCCCTTCTGTTATCTGCGCGATGCGACGGCGTCCTTGGCCAGTCGCAAGCATTCGGTCCAGCTCAAATCAGGATTTCTCACCTGTATAGATTTGGCGGTTATCACCTCATCTTGAATCATTGCATCAACCTCGCGGTCGCGCTGATTGTGGAATGTGTTTTTCATTGAAGATTTCCGCTAGAAACTTGGCCGCTGTTTCCAAAACCACTTTGGCAGTGTCCCACCCATGACAAATGCTGTCATGAACAGGATTACTCCAGAGCCCGCGCATCCAACAAACAATGAGACGGAGTAATTGAATACGACAACCGCCCAATCTGCCATTTCGACTTGTGTGTGCAAATACCAGAATGCTGGAATGGACAGCAGTAGAGACATAATAGCGACGACCGCTATGAGTTTGAACATATTGAGAGATTGATTCATGTATTACCTTTCCGATCAGCTTAACTTTCCAGAATCCGCAGCAAACAGTCCGATGACAACATTTCCCCATGCATTACTTGTTGACCCCGCCGAATTGGCGAGTGCAACTCCGTCCGCATCTATTACCTTGAAATCCTGGTATGGCAGATTGCGGACGCAACGAGCTTTCGGGAAAAAATGCAATGCAAATTGCTTGAACGTTTCGGTCACGCTGCAATTCTGCGCGCGCTCGCGATGCGCAGCAATGCGCTCCTTTGCGCCAGGCAGCGCAATGACAGCGTTAAACTTGCACTGCTGTTCTTCCGAGAAGTACATCATGTCCTTTCCGATCAATATCCAAATCTTAAAACATCCATTACGTTGAAGTCGTCACCATAATGTTCAATAGCACAAGTGATTAACGTATCTGTTCTTTGGTCGATCCAGCCACTATCATCAGCAAACAAGACAAGGCCGCTTTTACATAGCTCCAAATTAACCGCCCCGCGCGATCTCCACATTGAAGCTCTTCCTTTAAGCCATGCATAATCGTGTGTCGGCCACTCCAGCAAACGCTGCCTTGCGCCATCAAGGTATCCATAGAGCAAGTACCCAGGCAGATGATGCAAGTCATATGGTTGCAGCATGAGAGAAGACGGTTCTTGAATTGGATGCTTGCGACAACCTTTATACCACCCCTTTAGACGCGCACAGTGCCGCTTCAAATCGCTGCCAGCGCTCCATCCTTCGTGCCGGAATATAGTGACCTTCTGTGGGCGTATGCTTAACGGATTATCATGGGACGGCGTGGCGCTCGTTGAGAATGTTTTCCAGCAAAATGTGGCTTGTTCATCAAGTGGCGGATACCATTGTTCATACAACGTTATCTGCGCCTCGCTCCATCCGCACAAATGATTCCCGCTTACTTTTCGCAGGGCCTCAATTGCGACACCGCTTTCATGCCACCCATACGCAAAAATATACTCGCCTCCATTAACCCCTGCCATTGATGCCCATGCCCAACCCAAATCACCAAAGATAGTGTCGCCAATAACATAATGCGACAACTTACCAGGAATAAATATCAAGCATTTGCTCTCATCGTCAGGATTCTTATAGCGCGACATCACCTTGCCTTGCCTTTCCTTTCAAAATTGAATATCAGCAGGCAACACTCGCCAGTTCCGATGCTGCCCATCACAACGATTCGGGTTAGCGATCCATTCCTTCGTCTGGTAGCGAGTGTTGAACCCAGCGATATTCTCGCCAATGAATATCCATGCGCCGGCAGCATTCTTGATCCCAAAGTTCGTGCCGTGACGACGATATGCCCGACCGGGGTATCTGGCTGGTACGGCATCTTTCAAATCATCATTATCACCTCTTCGCCTGTTCCAGCATCTTGCCGCCTCTAGTATTGCGACTTCTTTTGTTTCATAACCGCTTTCAACTGTACCCCATCCAGTCCAGCCAGCCTCTGCCCCGCAATAGTCACATCCAAATGTAACAATGTTACGGTCTGGGTCTTCTTCGTCTTCCTGAATGACTGCGTGTGGTTTATGTTTTGTGTCGCAAAATGGGCATTGAGACAAATCTATTCCATAGGCCTTTTCTATTTCTGAACCACGCACATACTGAGGCGATTCGTACTTTAATTTGTCTCCGTGTTGTTTCATGTTCGCCTTTCCGGTTGAAATTATTCATTGCGCAAAATTTGCTCTTTTCAAGTACTCAATTGCGTAATCGATTTCATTGGAGTCAGGCTTAAAGAGCACTGCGTCATATTGTTCTGCCAGTGCATCAAAAATCACTCGGCTATCGGTCACCAACAGCACATGTTCTTTGGCATTATTGATTTGATAATGACTCGTGAAACTCACAAACTTTCCCGCCGCATCAGTCAATCTAGCCATTTCGATCGCTACTTCACCAAGGGCGCAGCCGGTCGGAAAGACTTGCCCGAACACTTGCAGTGTTCGATGAAAAGTGTCGAACGACACACCTTCTATCGGCTTGCTTATCGGCTTGTCTGGAAATGAAGTCTCGCTTCCATCGCACAGATAAATACCGTCCCAACAAGGAACTTCAACATTGACGGCAAAATCGCATGTCATTACCGGCGTACTCGTGCGGGTACGCTGGCTGATTTCGGTCAGGGTTTCACCAAAGGTAATCCTCGCGGCGTCCAACCTTGGATCAGCGAAGGAAAGGCTAGATACCTTTCGCCAGATATCTGCCTGCGCGTCAGGCATCTTCTTCTTTTTGATTAAGAGCTCGATTTTCTCATTCCATCGAGCACCGCGTTCCATAACATAACGGTTCAATGGTTCAGCGGTTTGCAATTCTTGACGCAGTAGTTGTGGCAGTTTGCTCTTGAGCAAGAGCAAAAGAGCTTCATGTGCTGGGTCACCATGACGTTTCGCCACCGAAAATACTTTGTTTTTGGCGGCGGCTGGCCGCGACGCTGTGCCAGATTTACTCATCACTGTCCTTCCCGGTATCTATCACGCCTTCTGCTTGGCGTTATCATTAAGCGAATGGATGGTTGCGCAGTTTCTGCAAGAAAGCTTCACGTCCTCATCCTGCATCACTTCATCGTCCACCACTTCTTTTTGCTGATGCTCCCATTCCCACTCATCATTGCAGCCGCAATTGCCGCAAATCAGATGTAATCTAGCCATTACCATTGCTCCTGGCCTTTCCATTATTAGCCAAGTCTGTGCCGCACAGCCCAGACCGCATAGATTACAGCACCCACCCAGAGCATCGACAACCCAAAGTGCCAGCCCGGATGGTTGGTTGCAATCACATTGAGTTCATCTAGTGACCATTGCCCAAGGCTCCACGCTACCAACGGCGCAAGCACTAAACCTACACTCAGGATCGTTACTATCACGCTTGGATGCATGTCTCCGTGCGGCTGTTTCCTCTCTTGGGTATCCGCCCTTCGTGGCTCCAGAATTGATATTCCATAAGCAAGCATGAAAGCATACAGCGCACCAAAGACAATTGCGGGCAACCACGCCAGGGTGGTTGCGACGACATCCAAAAAGCCGTGATTCAACTCTCCCGGCATCCCCTGGATCACATGCGGAAAAAGTGATGCAAAGGCAACGCTGACACCTGCTGCAATCACCAGTCGAATTTGCAAAATCAGGCAGGATTGAGCGGCATTCCAGTCGTTGACGCGCAAATATTCTTCTCTCTGCTTGCGTGCGCTAGATATTGGCAATAGAGCCATCAAAGCTGTTGCCAATACGCCTAATGTGACCATGTTTGAAGTGCTATTCACTTGCACCTTTCCTATACTGCATTGTCGCTATAAGGCGCCGCCAATTTCTCAAGTAAACGAACTGCCATGGGATACGCATATATTCCGTAGGCCGCACCAGCTATTCCAATCAGGATTCCTGATCCAGCTACACCCCAATACCCTCTCGCCACATGCCATGCGATGGCCGCGCCCGTATTAATCCCGCCGACCCCAACCCACAAAAAGCATTCCCCAATGAGACTGAACTGCGGATGCGCTTTGTGCTTCCTGTTGAATTCACGCATCCCAATCTGGTTGCATGCAAAGATCCATCGAACAAAAATAAGTGTCGCAACACACCACGCCACCCAGGATGCACTAAAGGGGATTTCGGTTGAAATCGCAACTCCCGCTATGACACCCCACGGGAAGGCAAGAAAGCATGTAGTTCGATACCAACTTACAAACGGGTGCATTGCGAACCTTTCCGTAATTATCCCTACGCCGACTATTTTCTAAACAAATTAGCCCTAATACCAATCACACCCAGCACCACCGGAGGAAAAAATGATGCCCAACTCAAAACGTTGCGAAATGGCTCCACGGTCTCTGCCGGAAAAACCCCGGTTCGCAAAGCAACATAAAATGCGAGCATGCAAAGACCGCACACAATTGCGCCCTGGCCTATGTTGTTCTGCAACTGACGCCAAGTTCTTCCCTGCTCATGGAATCCAACCTTTTCCATCGCCGCAGCTTTAGAGTGAAAATCCACAAGAATTAACACGCCTCCTGCAACAGTAAGAGCGCCACCCACTAACGAAGCAAACAACAATTTCTCCATAATCTCCTCCTTTCCGCTATGCCTTATCGAATTTCGCAAAATGAGCGCCGTTCTCTCTGAGGCTCCCGTCGCGGCAACTTGCACACATTGTTGTGTCTTGATCGTGATCGTTACCGCACCCGTCTATGTCACACTTCTCATTGATCCTCGCTAACGTATTGGCAGCTTCCTCTGCCCCGGCAAAATAGGCGTCAAACTCGGCACTACCTGCCTTGAAAGGCGCTTCACGCTTCACTCCATGCAGCTTGCGATCCCAAAGCTCCAACGCGCCTCGCTTATACGCAGCAGAGCGCGGGTCGCGTGTTGTGTTGTTGGTGAAGTGTTCGTCAAAAAGCTGCTGGGCGGTTTTCATGTGCACTTTTCCATGCTATTCAATCAGCCTCTTCGGGGATCATAATTCCGGCTGCTTTCAACTCAGCCTCTTTAAGCTGGTTTTGTCGTTTTAGCGCTTTCAAAATATGAAAAAGCGGAACAAGAGCTCCAGCCGCAATGGCACTCAACAAAATCAATGCGAATTCCATATCACCTTTCCATCGAATCAGTGGACGCCGAGCAAAATGCCAGCGATACCGACCTCAATTTAGTTACCGTCTATCTGGTAGAGCTGACTGTATTAGAGCCTCTTCGCCTATTCCAACATCTGGCTGCCTCCAGAATTGCTTCTGCTTTGGTTTCGAATCCGCTTTCAAACGTGCCCCAACCTGTCCAACCAGCCTCTGCACCGCAATACTCGCATGCCAATGAAACTATGTTGACGCCTGGGTCTTCCATATCCTCTTCTATGACTGCGTCCGGTTTTTCTTCGGTGTCACAAAATGGGCACAAGGCCAAATTTGTCCCATATACTCGTTCTATATCCACTCCATGCACATACTGATAGTTGCCAAGTAGGATTGGAGACCGCCCTACACCAATACACGCGCTCTTTCCTTGCGTCCCATGGGGCATAAACGCGCCATTACTTGAAAGTCTGACTGTTTCTCCGCACCATGAGCAGTGTGCCGATTTTGCGTTCTTTTTAATTTGAGTTGCTTTCATATGTCAGTCTTTCCTAATCTCAGTTTGTTTCTACCCCTCGTTCACCCTCTTTGAAGTCCCGGCACCAACAATACTTCTGGCATTCAACCCACATATAACCTCGCACCTCTGTCCTTGGGTGGGTCTTCACTGGATCAAGCGTCATTCCCGCATGAAAGGCAAACCAATGTTCTTTTACGCTGATGATGTATTTCTTATGCACCTCCAATTGAGGCAAAAACCTTGCAAGTGTCAGGCGCTCATCCGGCACCATAATTTGCGACACCATTACCCCTAGATCGCGCATCAACCTCCAGCCCGCTATCCCATGCATACCAGTTTGCTCATTCCATCCTCGACGTGCTGCTTCGGACAAAACAAGATCATACGGAAGTCCGGTAGCGTTATGAATGGCAAGCGGTACGCAATCGTTTTTCATGGCCTTACCTAGATTGTGCGCCCAACAACGACCCCGATGAAAAACGTTCCCATTCCAAAGCCTACCCAACGATAGGCAATCTCCTTCCATGTTGGATTAGGCTGCACCAGCCACATCCTACTTTCATGGTCGTTGATTCCCATCAAACACTCCAATTCTCCCAAGCTCATGTCGAGTTCTGCGTTATGGAATCTGTCCCCAGCCAATATTGGTGGGATTTTGCTCACCAGAGCATAAACACGTGCGACATGCTGCTTGCCATCGTTGGTCAACGTGACAGTCGAGAATGTTTGGAGATGCGAAATAGCACGATAGAGAATGCTGCATGCGTGTCGTTCCAGGTCCGTGCGTGGCGCAAGAACTTCTCGGACAGAATAACCGCCGCCGCATACAGCATCCAAACGCGCATCCACCAAGGGGATGATATCAACGATCATTTCGCAGAGCATATTGGTGGCTGGCACGCGATCCTCGTCGCGCATCTCCCCCTCTTCGATCATCCAATCCACCATCCAGGATACATTGCCGCGCATGTCTCCATTGTCAGGCTGAGAATTCGCGTAATAACGCACTGTTCTGATGCCGGCCTTGCGTTGCCTGCGGAGAAACCCTTGGATGGTGTCGAAGCGGAGCCCCGCGAATAGAGGAGCTATACGATCACCGGGGATAGTGACGGTGTTGTCATTCTCTGAAACTCTACCTCCCGCCTGCAGCACGCGGGTTAGCGATTCCGATTCAAATATGTTGGTCTTTTGCATTAGAGCCTTTCAAGATCGCTAAGAAGTTTAGTTGTCGCCAGCACCATGCCACCATTCAATTCAAGTGCTATCGAAGGCAGATGTACATGCGTCCATTCCGGGTTAGTTAAACTGCTCTTCGGCGTGCTTCCGCGCCTTAGCCTTGCCGGTCTTGCAAGTGCAAAACACGACAGTAAACTTTGGGCGGTCAGAATGACCCGTCTGTACATCAACTTGCCGGATGTAATTGGAGACAGCCTTCTGTATTTCACCCGTATCCTTGCAATTCGTGCAGTTCATCTTCATCGGCCCTTCCTAACGGCTTCCTGCCAGTTCGTATTGATGATCGCGAGTGCCGCGAACCAATCCCTCGTCGTACATTCGGCGAACAATCTTTGCAGCAGCAAACGCAGCTCCTTGTGGTTTTCGCCATTTTGTATCAGGCCATATTGCTCGACCAATAACACTCTTTCGGGCCGGCCCGTTCGTCAGCAAGGCGGTCACGCGCGCTTTCGCTTCCGCATATGACACCGTTGAACCAACTCGTCTTACTCCTTGCCCTGCCATCGTTCGCCCTCAGAGATAGTTACGGAGCCATCCAGGCTGTGATCCCCAGCATGAATTCGACCAGAACCAACAGCCCCCATTCACTCACAACCAAATCCGCTAATTTCATTATTCACTGACTTCCTAGATCATTAGCCAACTCAAGAAGTACCGCTGCGTGGCATGCGTCCTCGTAAGGATCTTCATGCGAACACCAGCAAGCTAAGTTCTTCCCAGCCAGTTCTGCTCTGGCCTCTGCTACCAGCTTTTTATTGAGGGGAGCGATCGAACGGTACAGCACAAAAGCATGGCGCTTATCCTCGACTATTTGCCCCTTCGTCGGCCCGAACGGGGCCGGCTGTCCAGGAACAAAAGGATTGCCCCACTTCGTGGCTCGATCAACCTTCACGGTGTTTGCAGGCATCTTCCACCCTTTGCTCCGCTTCAATTGCACACGCACTGGCATGTCAGCCATTACTTTATGGATTGTGAAACGGAGTTGCCAAGGCAGATACCCATATTTACTCCTAGATCTGTTCCGCTGCCTTCCGCACTTTTTCAAGGGCAGATTCGCCAGCTTTTGTTTCAAACTTACGCCCAGCCAAAGCCGTCGCCTCCGCCTTGCTAAATTCGACTGTCAATCCGCCCTTCTTTTTGCGCAGCATGATCTCGCCGCGCGAGGCAGTGACTTCCAGCTCCTCATCACCTGTAAGCCCTGCCTTCAGCAAAATCTCTTTGCTAAATGTAAGGCCTAAGGAATTGCCGACTTTTCGAAGTTTCATAGTGGTCATTGGTTTCGTAGTGTAATTACGCCGTAATCACGCGTCAAGCGATTAGTGATCACATTTTGCCTACCATTGGCTTACAGCACAATCGCATGTGAATTCCACATCGGGAGCGCGCAGCAGGCACTTTTTTTAGGCAGCCGGTCAGAAATTTGTTCATCGGAATATTTCGCACCTGCGGTTGCTGATTTCGCGCCCGCTGGATATAGGGTTGTAGGAGGTCGCGGATCTCCATCAACCAAGGAGCGCATCATGCAACACGAAAACCACCTGCCAGGCGACGAAGTGGTACTCAAGGATGGACGGCAAGGCGTGCTGTACGCCCTCACCCAGAACGGTAGAAACCCGCTGGCGCGCGACAGCAGCAGGCCGGCGAACTGGTACTTCTTGCCGGATCGCGTCGGCACGCAGGGGATGGCGGTCATTAGTCAGCCCTGCACTGTGTCTGTGCTGGACATCGAGCGCCGTATTGGTCACCGGGCCGGGATCTGGCCGGAAGTCGGGCATGTGCTGGGATTCGTGGAAAAGCAGCGGGTGTATGTGTCGCACATGAAGGGGTGAGCATCGACCCAGCAAGTTAATCCCATCTGTTATCGGGCTTCCTGCAGTCACTCCGGAAGTGACCCAGTAAGTTACCCCGGAAGTCACGGGAACGACAGACATGAAAAAAGCTCCTTTCCAAAAAGGAAAGGAGCTTAGTTGTTGCTTGTTTCAGTTACGCCATTGCTGGCGCAGCCTGGCTAGGTATCGGGTTGTCGTTGGCAAACTGTTTGGCTTCAAAAATACTAACGAATGCCTGTTTCGTCAGCCCAACCAGAAACATTTCCTTCACAGTTACTGAGAAGTCATTCTCCATATCAGTGAAATCTCTTTCGACCAGCATACTTCTGATTTTGTGGCCTCCAACAACTTCCAAAACAACATCTTCGTTGTCAGGAATGAGTTTGGATTCACGAATGGAAAACCAAGGCGTATCACTATTTTCGATGAAATACCGCAGCTCCCCATCCTGAACATCCGTATCGACACGCTCAATCCTTCGTTCAGGAAATTTGATGCCGTATCCGTTAATCCATGTTACCAAGTCTCCAGCATTGAACTTAGACATATGGTTCCTTTCTTTAAGATGCGCTGGGCCCAAGGGACTGACTACATCCCTTCGGGCTGGTGTTTCTTCACCGAACAGCTCGCGCCGATGGTGAATGGTTGCTTTCCAGGTATTCAGCGAGCACCTTTTCAGCAACATCATGTGCGTCCTCGACATGCACATTCGGAATAGTCACACGATGCACAATTGGCCCCATGTAATGCATTTCACGAATCCGTATCTCAAGGTCTTTTGTTGGCGGTTCACTCTTCAAATAAGGGTCGTGTGTCCAGCAGTATTCCCGTTCTGCAACGGGAACCAAAGCTATACCCTTATTCGCAAATATTGAAACTGCAATAGGATCAAGATTCATTGTTATCTCCTTGGCTCTTCACCACCCCTTGCGAAATGGTGAAGTTATTGGTTTACATCATTGCTGGTGCAGATACCGCGTTTTGAAAATCCCTGTTGCGCGACAGCCTCTGAACCTTTTCAGGCAACTCATCAAACCTGTAAGGCAGCTCACCAAATGGGTACTTTCCGAACTCAATCACATGATGTGTGATCGAACTGGTTGTCTCCACACCTTCGAGCTCAACCAGATTGTTCATGAGCGCATCTTCAACATTGCGATCAAATTGCGTTGAAAATTGGAGATGCCAACACGGCGTGTTCTTATCAACGAAAAGCCACGCATGCCCCCATCCATCACAATCCATATCCAGACCGAACGCTCGATGAGCTCCATTCGGCTTATTGGATTCCCTGAAGAATTCGATCTTGTTGTCTGAAAGCTTGAAGAAGACTCCAAGTTCGATTGGTTCAAAGACACGAGATTTTGCTTTGGCGTAAGCCTCGACAACATCAGGCATCAGCTTGAACTCCGGCAGCAGCTCAAACGGAGGCTCGGTGCTTACAGCAACGCGATCCATTTGTTCAAGCAATTCCGTTTGTCCGCAAAAGTGTCCCGTATCAATTACGCTACGTACTCCATTACGGACATCGCAAAACACCCAATCTCCAGGTGTACGACACCAGTAATGCAAACCATCAAATCGAGTTTGATGCGTCATAGTTACCTTCCTTCTGCCATCTTTGGCTGTTTGAATCACCACCCTGCGTTACAACGGGAAGGTGAATGTATAGTTTGACGTTGCGGATGCATGTTTCACATTGCAAAACATGCGGTGCTCATTCCCAAAGACAGCCTGGGAACTCCTTGCGCAAACCTTCTTCGTCGCTGGATTCGTATACCGTCAGAAACTCGTACACGTCAGCGTCTCGTTGAAATTCGCCGCCTTCATTGATGCCGATTTCCTCGCATTCGCCGGCGTCCACATTGAATTCAATGCGATCGGCAAAATGCTCGACATACCCAACACCAGTGATTGCGCGACAAAATGTTTTGGCCGGGTCGGCTTGTTTCACATTTCTCATGAAAATGATCACTTCTTTACTCCTTTGTTGTGATGCCCAACAAAGAGATTCACCCCCAAGGGAATGATTTCTCCCTCAGGACGGTGGTTTTAAAACGGTTCGCCTTGCGGGCAGACGCGATGGTTAGCGTTGGTTTTGAAATGCAGAATGCACTGCGGCTAACGGATGTTCCCGACTTCGACCTTGAAGGACTTTCCGTCCTCGTCTGTCAGTTTGAGTTTAGTTACTGCCATTTCATCTTCTCCTTCTCAGGTTGTTAGCCATATGGAGATGCACCATTCCCGCGAGGGACAAGGTGCATCCCCTTTGGGCTGGTTAAAGTATTTTCCCAAATCAGCAGGGAAGATTGGCCGCATTGAACTCAACGTCGTTCGGGTAGATTTCTCCATCCATTTCGAGCGGTGAGAAACCGGCAGCCGAGCAAGCCCGCCTCAGGCCATTCGTTATTGCGAAATCCTTCGTATCCTTGTCGGGACAGATTGAGGCCGAAAGCGCAACTCCTTGCTTTGTGGCTTCCTGAGCAAGCGCCTTCAATGCAGCACCTGCTATCCCTTTCCGACGCGAAACCTCTGGAACTTCGACGCGCTCGATTTGAATCGAACCATCGTCGTTTTTGCGAAGCGTGATGGATGCTCCGCAAATATTCTTCGTGCCTTCAGTCAGCATTCAGATCTCCTTGTTATTTCAGTCACGCAAATTGAAGAAGACCAACCACTAGGGTTGGCCTTCCTGTTATGTAGACTGCATGTACTCGACCTTGATGAACTTGGACCACTGCTCACCAGAGGGAAGCGCACGTGCTATCTCCATCACTTTCGACTCGCTTGGATAGTGGTCGATGAAACCACCATGCATGATCGCGCTGTAGAGATACATCAGATCAGCTAGCGTGCGAGCGCCATGTTCTTCTGCGACGCCAGTCAGTGTTTCCACCGAACCCAGCAACTCGTCGAAAAACATCCGGGCAGCAGCCTTGCTGTTCAATGCCGTGGCAATCTCGCTGAGTTCGCCCTCAGTTGCATCAAACGTGCTGAAGACCAACTCTGCATCCGCAGCAACCAGGAACTGCTGGCCGTTGCTACCCTTGTCGACCGCGACGGGTGTTACGATTGTCGAAGCCTCGGGCACTTCTATGCAGCTGACCTCCACCGCCGGCGGAATTGGCAGCGCGAGAGCTTCTTCCGCACCTCGCATTGCACCATGCCATTCCTGATCGTTTTCGCTTACCAGTTCGGAAGCCTGACTCATTTGCTCAAGGCAATCCGCAACCGCTCCACGCAGAGTGGCGCAAGCATTACGCAAAGCAACAATCGTTGCGGCAATGCTGGAGCCGTTTTTCATTGTGTTCATAGTTTTCCTTTGTAAGGGACACACATCCCTTGCGGGATGCACTGTTCGAACTGCGGGGAACGGCCCGCACCGTCTTTCAGCTCGTGGCTGAAAAACCATTGACCGAACACGGTCGCGATTACGCACATGATGCGCAAGCACTACCCTGCTCAAAAAAATGAAGCTCACCCTCCCCTTTCGGGTTGGGTGAGTTTCAATACTGGACATCTCTCATAGAGCACACTTGCCGATGACACGGTTGATGCTTTGCAAACCGTATGCGACATGCATGTCATTGAAATCTGTTTTCCCAGCCTGGGTTTTGTCGAACTGCGGAAAAACTGCAGTGACGTTGGTTGCCTTCGAAGCGTCGATTGCACACTTGTCTGGGCCGCCGGTCTTCTTGCACAAGTCGCCAAGGATCAGCAAATGAGCCTTGGAGTAGCGTGTCTTGAAGAAGTCGACCACGGCCGCAATGTTGTGGTGCGTCAAGGCGCCGATCGCGTAGTAGCCTGTTGCCAACTTGGCGGACAGCATGGTTGCGACACCCTCGCCAACAGCGATGACAACATCCGCCGAGTCTTCTGGAAGCGGCTGAGCCGCCCAGTATCCCGCCAATCTCGCGCTGCCATAGATGGCCGTCTTTACACCAGACTCATCGATCATCTCGCACGAAGCTAACGTGCCGTTAATCTTGATTGGAACTACGATCAGCCGCCCGGTAAGGTGAGTTTCCTCAGATCTTGGGCGATACCCAAGAATCTTGACTGCCTGTTCAATCCCGATTTCTCGCAGCGTTTCGACAGGAATAACCTGCTTGCGCACGATGTACGGATGGTCCGGTTGCAACGGAGTTGCGGCACGCCACAGCAGAAGCGCCTTACTCGCGGCCCTTTTGTTGTCACGCAGGATGCGAGCTTCTTCGGCTTTGCGCCGCTTCTCCTCTTTTTCCTTGCGTAACCTGAGTTCCTCAGCAGAGATTGGCTTGAATGAGCCGTCATCTTCCCAACCATTTTGCGTGGCCAGAAAGAACAACGTCCCAATAGACACCTTCCTGCTTCGGAAACTTCGCCATGCGGCTTCTGCAGCAGTCTTGCTATACGATTCTGCTGACTGACTCCACTCATTCCAGATGTCGAAGCCAAGGTCACCGTATTCTGCTTTGATAGCCATTCCTACCTTGATCCAGACATCACGATCGGATGCTGGGATAAACGAGATAGCGCTTAGCACCTTTTGCATAAACACCCCCATTGAACGCCCTCCTTGCGGAGATGCATCCATGTTCGATCTGCAGCGACGGGCTGCACCGTTTTTGGCTATGCCAAAAACCGATGACCGAACGCGGTCGCGTATGCGCTCGACAAGCGCATGCACTACCGGGCTCTGGATCGGTGTACGGTTTAGGTTTGTGGGTGAAGCTGGCGGCCGAGGACGGCCTGGTTGGAATGCCCTGTGTCTTTCGCGCCCGAGGCGGCAGGCGTCTTTGAATTGTCCCTTACAGTGGCTTTGCGGTCAAGCGGCCTGCTGCTGCGGTTTAGCGGCCCGGACAATCTGATAAATCCGGTCCATGTGCTTGAAACTCTCCATAACAGTGTTGATTTCTGCGTTGGCGTCGAACTTTTCACCGACCAATTGAGCGGCCAGGATCAGCGAATCGATCAGCTTGGCGTGGGGATTGAATGCCAAGCTTGCGGCAAGTGCCTTGTCATCGGAATCCAAATTAGCACTGATATATGCGAGCAGCGGAAACAGCATTTCCTTGTCGATCGCGCTCAGAAACCGGCCAAGGTAGTTAGTGTCCAGCAGGGCGCCAGTCTGCCGGTCTTTCAGAACCGCCACCCCGATCAACTTGGCTGCAACTGATATATCCGTTGCCGGACGCGCTGCGCCCCCCGTGCTGTGAAGCGATGCCACGACCCCGCCCTGTCCATCGCCCGTTGGTTCGTCAGGCGCATGAGGTTGACTGGGATCTATCGCCGGCAATACTTCCTGAGGCTTGCACTCCTTCAGCATGTTGAGCATGGTGTCGAGCGATATGCCGGCGACCTCGGCGATTCGCTTCTGAAACGACAGTTTCACGACGGCATTCTGGACCTGCTCCGCCCAGCGATTGGTTTCCGAAAGAAACCTGGCCAGACTTTCTCCATTGCTGAAATCCGTTTTTTCAATAAACACGTCAAGGATGTATTCGGTCAGCGTCTTGGCGTGCGCGGCCAACTGGTCGAAGGCCTCCTTACCCTTCGCCCTGACATATTCGTCTGGGTCCATCTCGTCGGGGATGAACAGAAAATCTACATGGTGTTCACTATCGAGCAATGGCAGCACATGTTCGGCGGCTTTCCACGCCGCCGCTAGCCCTGCTCGGTCGCCATCCAGGCAGAAGGTTACGTGCCGACAAAGCCTGAAGAGCTGCTTCATTTGATCATCGGTGATGGCCGTTCCCATGCTGGCGACGCAGTTCTCGATCTCGTACTGCGAAAGCATCAGGACATCCATGTAGCCTTCAACAACGAAGGCCCGGCCGGTTTTCTGGATGGATTCCTGCGCCTGCTTCACTCCGAACAGGTGCACTCCTTTCTTGAAAACAAGCGTCTCTGGGCTGTTCAAGTACTTCGGATCCTGCCCGCCGATCGCGCGCCCGCCGAAACCGATCACCTTCCCCTTGCGGTTGTAGATGGGAAACATGACTCTGTCACGGAAGCGATCGTACAGATGGGTGGCTTCAGCATCCCGCTTGGTGCCCAGTCCGGAATCCTCCAGCATTTCTTTGGTAAAGGATTTGCTCCCCGTGATCGTGTTCCACGCGTTGGGGGCATAGCCCAACCCAAAGCGTTCGATACTGGCCTGAAGAACTCCTCGCTCGGCCAAATAGGACATTGCTTCCAAATTCTCGTAAAGCGTTCGCGAGTAGATGTTCGCTGCTCGATCCAATGCATCCAGCGCTCGCATGTAACGTGCAGCTTCCTTCTTTTCCTGGTCGGACCGTTCAGGACGATCAGGCTTGGGTATAGCCAAGCCAACAAATGCGGCCACCTCTTCCACGGCCTCAGGAAATTTCACCCCTTTATGCTCCATCACAAATTCGTATGCGTTGCCGTGCGCACCGCATCCGAAGCAGTGATAGAACCCCTTGTTCTCAGAAACTGTGAAGGAAGGCGTCTTATCTTCATGGAATGGGCAGCATGCTTGCCATTCATCCGAACTGGTTTTCTTCAATTGCGGGACGTACTGCTCGATGAATCGAGGCAGATCGATGCGGTCATTCAATTGATCAATAAACGCCCTTGGGATACCCATAATTGTTACCAGAAGTGTCTTTTTTAGATTATAGCAATCTGGCAGGGATGCCAAAGCAGAAAGCCGAGCAGTTGCAAAAACCGATGCTTTTCGCCGCAAGATTGCGGGATTTCACCGAGATAATGCTCGCGTCTAGTAAAGGCTGGACTGAGAGTTATTCTGAACTGTAAGTAACATTTAGGATTTAAGGAGAGTCAATATGACTAGCGCAACTGCAGCACCAGCAGCAGCACAAGCGGGACAAGTGGAAGCAACGAAGATCGAGTGGGAAAAGGGCGAAACCAAGATGGGTTTCTTCCGCCGCTTCGACGGCCCTTTCAACATCAAAGAGATCCCCATCAGCAATCAACCTTTGCGCCGGATGCTGCGTCGTAATCACGAATTCATGTCGCGCAACCTGTACTTCATCGAAGCATTCGGACGCTACCTGCTGGGCAACGGGAGACTGCCAGATATCATCAAGGCAGAGAACGCTGCGCGCAACACGATCCTGAACACAACCAAGTCGATCAACAACAAAATTGCCCAGGCCACCGTGTTGGCAACCGAAAACGGCATCGGCGGTACCGCCCTGCTCGGCAAGGTTGAAACCATCAATCTCCCAATCACGACGCCAGGCTCCTATCTCTTCGCCCAGCTCATCATGGCCGCAGACAACTTCTACAACATCAACTCGCATCTGTGGTTGAACGGCGTGATCGAGACCAAGGCAAAGTTCGAGAACGAGAGCGCTGTCCGTACCGAGATCAAGAAAGTGTTGTCCGGGGTGGCCTCTCAGTATGGCTTCATACTGAACCAGACACGCGCCAAGAGTCCGGAAATGGCCGCCAAGGCCGGTGGGCACGATGAAGCGGCACTCCTCAAGGACTCCCTGCAGGAAGTGGATAAGGCCGCCGATGATGGTTTGGTGGAAGCCGTGGCCAGCCACACCGATGGTGCAGGTTCCGCCGAAAGCACCTCGACAGCATCGGCTTCAGGCAAGACTAAGCGCACCAGCAAAAAGACAGCCGAAGAACCCGCCGTCGCCACTGCCTAATGTCGCTCAGTAGGAAACAACGCCAAGCAGTCGAATGTGAATCCAACTGCTTGGTGTTGGCATGTCCGGGAAGCGGAAAGACCCGCGTCCTTGTTCACCGAACAGAACACCTACTCAGGGAAGATCCTGGGGCACGGATCGTTCTGGTGACCTTCACCAAAGATTCTGCAGCCGAAATCCGCAGTCGCATCATTGCAACTATTGGCCGCGAGGCTGCGCGCAATGTCGCAAGCGGAACATTCCACTCTCTTGCTTTGGACCAGCTCAAGCGCGCCGGATTCAACGGGACCATCATCGGCGCCGGCCAAATGCGCCAGTACATCGAGCGTGCACTGGCTGAATGCCGCCTGAACGATTTCGACCCAGATGAAGCAGTAGCATTCGTCGAGGGCGCCAAGATGGCGCCGGACTATGAACCCGGCAACGATGAGCATGGCAGAATATTCATGGCGTACGTGAAGCTCTGTGAACGCAACAATGTCATCGATTTTGCGGACATGCTGTCCAGAAGCGTTCGCATGATGCGTAACGGCGAGATGGCCCCAAAGAATTGCACATACCTGCTCACCGACGAGTCGCAGGATATGGATGAAATGCAATATGCATGGTGTGTCGAACACATCAAAAAAGGTGCGAAATTCACCGTGGTCGGCGATGACGACCAATCAATCTACCGTTTTAGGCGCGCAATGGGATACGCCGGGATGGTCCGGTTCCATAACGAGTTCAATGCCGAAATCATCAAGCTCGACACCAACTACCGCTGCCACTCAGAGATTCTTGATTCTGCCGCTCTTGTGATCGCACATAATCAGAAGCGCGTTGATAAGTCGCTCGCTGCCGACCGAGGTAAAGGCGGTGTTGTTGAGGCATGGAAATGCAAGGAGACTGACCATGAAGCCCAGTTCGTTGTGCAAAAAATCATGGATATCAGCGCGAACAACCCGAACGACGATCCGGAAAACCAGTCCGTCGGCATCCTACCTAACGAGTGGGCGATTCTTGCCAGGAACAACCACAACCTGAACGATATCTCAATGGCACTGATCGCCTACGGGATTCCGCATACAAACTCGGGCAAAAACCTCTGGACAGACAGGCCCGTCTGCCATGCGCTTGGCCTTCTGTCTTCTATCTTGAATGGCAAAAAAGCTGGCTACGATGCAGCCCTCCACTTTGCCGGAATTGATGAAGACACACTGATCCGGCTCCACGATGATTTTGGGGAAGATTTTGACCAGCTCTTCAGCACCGCCAACCCTAACCAGTTCGACAAATACGGGAAAGGAACAGGCGAGAACCTATACAAACTGGCCAAACTGGTGACCTTGTGGAAAAAGAGCCTTGCGAAAAGCCGGGTGAGTATTGTGGTGCGCGGTGTATTTGACTGGTTTATCGAAAACATGAACTCGAACCGCGACGACAAGAAGTCCAGCAACAGCTATCAGCGTGAGTTCAGGACTCTCATGGCAGCCCGCCGCATTCTCGGTGATATGGATGGGGATCTATCCAAGCGCCTTAGCAAGGTGATGAATAAGCCAGAGAGCAAGCAGGACAAGAACAAGGGTTGCATCTTCCTCGGCACATTGCACGGAAGTAAGGGGCTTGAGTTTCAAAACGTGTGGATGGTCTCTATGGATGATGGAGTAATCCCGGACACCAAGGAATGGACTCCGGACACACACGAAGAAGAACGCCGTCTCTTCTATGTTGGCATGACTCGGGCAAAGGACCGGCTGTACATTTCCTGCACGAAGAAACCAAGCAGCTTTATCGGGGAGACAGGGATTCCCATCAAGAGCCTCTTTGCTGAAGAAGACGAGGCTCAATTGCAAGAATCCTCCCTCACCAGCTAATTTCAACAAGCCAAAAAAACGCCCTTCTCAGTTTCGAGAAGGGCGCGATGTTTGCCAACCACCCAACTTGCGAGCAAGGCCGGGTCAGCGATGATGTTCGTTTGGATGGCGAAAGCGCCAGGGAGGAACCGGGTCGGGATCGCTCCACAAACCCAGGCCACGTTCCTGAGCCAGCCTTTCGGCATTTTCCATTTCACGAAACTCATCAGGCAGCAAGCCATGCAGTGCATACTTGCGGTACATCATGGCGTAGCCACGCTTGACCTGTTCGAGATTCGCATTGATGGGGCCTGCCCATACTGTGCCAATTCGTCGGCCGTAGGTTTCACCGGGTTGCAGTTCGACATTCACTTCCTTCCCGTAGACCAGGTCAGAAAGTGATTTCTTTGCCGCACGCCCGAACGGCTGTCCCCGCTCCACGCATTCATCATCCAGCCTGGATGGTTTCTGCCGGTGGCACGAGGTCTCGGGCGCATCGATCGCAAAGAGTCGAATCACATGCTGGACGTTACCCTTGTCGAGAATCGTGACAGTATCGCCATCGGTCACCCCAACACAGCGGCCAAACAGGGTTTCTGATTTGGCATCAGGGGTCACAATCATGGTGGCAAGAATCGCCAGCGCACCAATGATTTTGAACAGTGTCGTCTTCATGGTTTCACCTTTACGAGGTGGAGCACGGTATCGCAGTCCACTTCTTTGTTATTGCACAGCCGATCGATCAGAACTGAATCCTTTTCGATTTGAGAGGGCTTGCCTGTCACGATGATAGATTCGCGAGTGATGGTCGTAGTCGCACTGACCTCGAACATGCCTTCTTCATCTTCACCCAACACTTCATCGATCTCGGCCTTGGTCAGGACGATCTCGTGTTTGGATAACAGATATTCCGCATCGGTATCCTTGTTGAATACCTTCACTGTCAGCACCAGACTTCCGTCATCCATGCTGGAGTAATTCCGCAGAACCAAATCGATTCCTGCGGGGCTCCAGTTCATATCCAACATCTCATCCCCGTTGTCATCATAGCCTTTAAAGCCGCCGGCACAAACGTGGTAGAAACCGGATTTCATCACTTTGGCAACTGCCAGTGCTTCCGCCAAGATGCTTTGCGAGATGACCAGATCGCACGCCGCAGGTACATCAGCATCAGTGTTTCGTGAGGCTAACGCTTCATCCAGGAGGATGCGCTTTTGAATTGTCTTCATTGTTGTTTCTCCTTGCAAGAAGGGAATGAGCATCCATTTTCAGGATGCACAGTTCGAACTGCGGGAACCGGCCCGCTCCGTCATTCGGCATTGCCGAAAGATCATCGACCCAACACGGTCATCAATGAACTCCGAGGGAACTCATTCATGAACATGCTACGGAAAGTTGCGGCACCCCGGAACCGGGGTGCCACTTCCTCAGCTGCCTTCAGCTGTACGTTTGTGTCCAACGCGGCCAGGGGTGTATTTCCCAGACCAAGACAGTCCCTTGTCGCGGACGGTGTCCCTGATGATCACCTTATGTGAAGTCACACCACGATTCACGTGCATATCGCAATGCCCTTCTTCCACAGCGAGAAGAAATTCAATGTCAGCACACGCGGTTTCGAAGCTTTCCTTCAGTTTTCTGCGATCGTCGAATCGCTTTCCGATAATTGCTGCACAGACGGCGGCAATAGCGGACGCAACAACTAGACCAACAGCAGAGATGATTGCTGCCTGAAGTTCCGGAGAATTCCAAGCAAATTGGATTGCAGTAAATCCCATGATTTTTCCTTATGAGAACGTCCGGCTCTTGCGAGAAGGACAAGTTCGATCTGCGGGGAACGGCCCGCACCGTCTTTCAGCTCATGGCCGAAAAACCGATGACCGAACGCGGTCGCGTATGCGCTCGACAAGCGCATGCACTACCAGGCTCTGGATCGGTGGCGACGGTATAGGTTTGCTGGTGAAGCTGGCGGCCGGGACGGCCTGGTTGGAATGCCCTGTGTCTTTCGCGCCCGAGGCGGCAGGCGTACGCATATTGTAACGCGCAAATTTGGCACGGTCGAGAGCGAAAATGGCTCAGGAAGTAACATAGTTGCCGAGAGAACGCACGTTCTGTATCATCTATCCATGAAGTCAGCACCAAAAGGCAAATCTGGAGATACTTTGGGCGCCATCAAGGGAACTCAGACGGATGATCGATCAAAACCGGCATGGGGCAACCGCCAGCTCAATACGGTCAATGCGATTCTCGACGCAATCCAGCATCTGGACATGCCAAGGCCTTCCAGCGAATTCATACGCAGCATACTGAAAAGTGCTGAATGGGAAAAATTCAAGGCTGCCGTCGAAGACTGTCTCCAGCTCAACAACAGATCGGCCAGCATTGAAACCAAGAGGTACCTCTTCGGCGTAGTCTCGTGCGCTTCAGCCGATATTCGCGATAAGCTTGAGGACATTGGATACAGCAGCGTTCCAGATGCGATACTGCTCCATATAGGCAAGACAAACGGGATGCACTTCCGAGGGGCTGTGATTGCTGCAGCAACTGCCGGGGCGCACAACCAAGAAACTGGTCTCGATCTGGTTGCCGAGTGCATCAACGCAGCCTCAAAGGCGACCGGCGCTCCCATTTCATCCGGTCAGGGCGTAATAAAGAAGGCCGCCGCCGCGCCGGCGACAGCTTCCACGGACTCTGACGCGGGGTCGTATAGGTCCGCTCATGTTTATGGAAGCGGCGCTGCGTTTTGCTTCAATGCCTCCACGACCCGCACAGACCATTATTCCATCATGGTGGATGCTGCCGGCAAAAAGCCTGATGGCGAAGCTGATTGGGCTTCAGCCATCAAGATTCAGCTCGACCACAAGGAGCTTCCGTTGTTGTACGGCGTACTGGTTGGTTGGTCAAATACCGTAAAGTTCGGCGCCCATGGAAAATCCAAGGAGAAATCCTTGGAGATTGTCCGCCAAGAGGGGCATTTCTATCTCAAGGTCATGTCGAGAGGTTCGGAGTTGCGTTCTGTTCAGATGTCAGGTGAGGACTCATTCCATGTTGTCCAGCTGGCCCTTGCGCAAATCGTCCGCGAATCGCCGGCCGAGCTGCGCGCCCGGCCAGACATCATCATCCATCTGATGAAGGAATCCCACTTCATCAGGCCTGTTCTAGCCAACGGCAAGGAATCGAAACCATGATGGCATCAACGCACATTACCCTTGGACTGGCGGGATGGGTCGCATATGCAAACCTGCAAGGGATCCCGATTCAGCCGCTCCCTCTTGTTGTTGCCGGTGTTGCTTCATTGCTTCCGGATATTGATCACCCCAAGTCATCGTTCGGTCGAGTTGTGCCTTTCATTTCCATCCCGATGAGTCTTATATTTGGCCACAGAGGAGTTACCCACTCACTCATCGCGATCATAGCGACTGTTGCTGCTGGGTGGATTTATAGCGGCGCCGGATGGTTTGTACTCCCGCTGGTGATTGGTTATCTAAGTCACCTGATCGGTGATGTGTTCACCAACAGCGGTGCTCCGCTGCTGTGGCCGAGGAAAGACAAGATTTCCTTCCCCATTTTCAATACCGGTAGCATTTTCGAGTCCTGGTTCAGACTTGCGCTAGGACTGTTCACGCTCTGGATGATATGGAACCACCTCAAGTGGACCCTTCACATCCAAAACTAGGTAGGCAAGTTCAGGCTTCAGCCGAATCCATCTTTCTATCCGCAACCCATTCGTCAAATGTATTTCTGACCATCACCGAGCCAAGGCCAGAAGTCCGGTAAGATTTGAAGACGAAGGCATTGCCCTTCTCAAGATATACAGCAAATTCGTTTTCGATGACCGCCTTCTTATTCGCGTCAAGCGCGTCGAAGTATCGTCTTGCATCCGCGATTCTTTGCTTCTGTTTTCGGTTGGCTTCTTCCTGCCGCTCGCGCTCTTCGGCAGCTTTGTTATCCACTGCATCCTTCTCAGCGCGCGCCCTTTTTACGATGGCAGGCTCTTTCGGCCGATAGTCCATCTCCAGAGCACTCTTGAAATAGGCGCCAATATTATTGATGGAAACCTTCCCGGATAGGATTCGCAATTCAACCTCAGACAGATTGCCCTCAATATAGTCAAGCGGATATTTGCTGAGATAAGCGTAGGCGGTTTTTTCAGTTATGCCCAAATCAAACATACGACGCAGAAGCAGGACTTTCTTAGATTCGTCATTGGTTTCGAAATTCGATGAGTCATCTGAAGTTCCGTGGATTTCCTCAGGCGTCTTCATTCGTACGGTCATCTTGATCTCGACGACCTTCTTGCCGATCTTCTTCAGTTCTGGCTCGACATATATATCAGTAACGTTGTTGACCTCGTCGACGGACGGTTTCAAAACTTCTTTGTTGAAATATTTGAATTCAGGATACTTGTCGCGGTCGATCCCGAATAGGCTCTTCCAATCATCGACAGAAATGAAACCCGTACTCCCAACATCCTTAAAACGGAAGGCGTTCTCATAGAGGCTGTAAGCATGCCCGCTGTTGAAGCGTTTTTGCATGTTCAAATTGATCAACGCAAACACCTTGGGGTTATACAGTGCTTTTCGTAGTGTGGGAGATATGCTGTAACTTACCACCCCGCCACCGATCGCCGCCTCTGCCAGCAACGAGCTGGCATTCCAGATGTTGCCGCGCTTGTCCAGGATATTGAATTCAACCTGGGTCTTGATCAGTTCTCGGATCGCATTTTTCAAAAACTCGATGTTCTTGGAATCAAAGCCAACATCGCGCGCAAGTCTGCTGAGATCAACTTGGTGCACTTCCTTGGTAAGCAAGTCGTGATATGCGTAGAAAACAAGGTTGTTAAACACCTTGCGTTGCAGCAGCGTTTGTCTGGACGAGACGTGAATCGCCTCGACGGCCTTCCGTAATTCGCGCGATTCTTCTACAACAACCAGAGAGCCGGCAGACGGGCTGTCTTTCTTACTCGACTTCTTCGAAACCATGACCATGAATCCTTTCATGTAGGTGGAAGCATCGGACAAATGTTACCACCAACAACGAACAATTGGAGCAAATTTATTACCCTCAGACTGGATAGTAGCTACGTCAAAAATAACGCTGATGCCCGAATTATCTAGGGTTCAGGGTTAGCCTGCACTTACTGGGGGCGCCCCATAAACCACCACCTACGCAGTCCCCATAAAGCACCACCTATCGCCACCCAGGCTTGGAATTGCACCCCCATAGAACACCACCTTCAGTCTCGCCGATTGGCAAGCAGTGCAGATAAACGACACTTCTCAGGACAGGAGCAAGGTTGTAAGCGAATAAAATAGAAGGATTTTTTTCCGCCACAACCTACCCCTCAAGGCAGCTCGGGACCAGATCGTCGCCACCCCCCATAAAGCACCACCTATCCCCCATACTTCACCACCAAACATGCAAAATTACATCACCAATAAGCCAAAAGGACAAAATTAAACAAGTGGAAAGCGGTAATAGTGAATGAGAAACATCGTAAACAGCCTATAACAGCGAGATGCGTAAGGAAATCGCGCTCTCCCCATAAATCACCACCTATATTTTATAGCGTTAATTCAACATGATAACTAGATTTAACCGTCACCCCATAAACCACCACCTTTCGTTGCTTTTCTGGGCTCGACCTCATAGTTCACCACCTAACTCCCCATAAACCCTCACCATGCCCCATAAATCACCACCATCAGATCTCTCTTTGCTTTGCTGAACGACATTAAAACAACGTGTTACAGAGCAACGAAATGAGCCCCCCATAAGTCATCACCTTTACCCCATGCTTTACCACCATTCCCCAGAGCACATCACCTGAGCCCCCATAAAGCACCACCTATCTACCCATGCTTCATCACCTATGCACCCATTGAGCACCACCTGAACACCCATAAACAACCACCTATCCGCCTTGAAAGCCAATAGCCATAAGGGTTTCATCACGCTAAAGTATCTATAGTTCTTAAAGGTCTTAAAGGTAATTAAAGAAGCAGCTGCTGCTTTTCTGATTGAAGTTGCCAGGTGAAAAGGATCAGCAGAACCCGAGATCACCCGATGAGACTAGTACTCAGACTAACTGCACATTCCGAAGAAATTGAGCAGTAAGTCTTGCAACATGTTCAACCTGCGAAACAGTACGCCACGAGTCTCCCGGTTGCAACACGCTTCAACACCACTCTACCTATGGGCATTCAAGGCCTGCAGAACGCTCCCAAAAGCCCTCAGAGCGATAATTCCGCGTTACCCGCCCCCTACCCTACTCAAATCAATAGCTACGGCTGCCAGAGCTGTTTGTGCAGAGAAATGCTTGAGTAAAGCATCAAGATAAACTATAGTTTATCGCACAATTTGTGCTGAAAGGCTATGTAATGACGCAAAATCAATATGATAGGCTATCTCCTGAGGAGTTTAAAGCTATCGTCCACGGTAAGGGGTGGACATTCAAGGGGCTCGCAGCCCATTGGGAGAAGACGCCGGTATGGATCAGCAACCTGTCACGAGACCCATGTCGCCCAAAGCACTACGATGATGCTGTCATGGGGCTCCCTGCCAAGAATTACCTATCCAGGAGTCTGAAGTCAAGGAAGCGAATTGCGCATGCCTACCTCTTTGAGCATCAAGCAAAGCAGAAGGTGTCTTCCAGAGCATTTAGATATCACGCTCACCTTGGCGTCGGGACTATTATTTCCGTCATGGAGGACGTGGGCAGCATGGCCGAGGCTGGAGCAAGAGGTTGCGTATTTCAAGTTCTTCCAATAAGAACCGGCGGCGAGGAATATGGAATAATTTTCGAGAATGGGAGCTTTGATTGGTTCACACCGGATTATATTGATCGGTGCATCGTTCTAACTGGCTTGGAGGATACAACTGCGAGCGAGTATAAATATTCCTCTGAGGAGGCCCTGGTGATCGACTACAAGAAAAGGGCTTTCAACTTTCATCCATAGTTGCCGTAACTTTCACGCGTGAAAGTGGCTTGTAATGCACGTGAACATAATCCGAAATTCAACATCACTACGAGTCCCGCGTTAGGAAAATTATTGATTAATGCCGCTGCTCTTCAGTAGACACGCGATTGAATTTGACGCCTAGCCCTCCAGATTTTCACACGTGAAAGTCAGATGAAGTTGAGGAGAAAACACCCACCAATTTCATCCGCATGCCGAATTACACAACACAGCACCTGCGCCAAACCGCACCATTTGACATGCCGCTGCGGTCTCGTAAATAGCACGGCATGAACCCATAAAGGTTGACTGTGACGCTCCCAAAGCTCGCCACTTTCACGCGTGAAAGTTGAGACTATCAGTGACGATAGCAGCATATAAACAAAGCGTTACACAATCATTGCTGTCCGCATGAAGGTGGATTATTGGGCTCATGGCGCTCGATGTTCCTTGCACTTTCACGCGTGAAAGTTGGGGTGTTTAGTTCGCTGTTGGCAATGTCGACGAGCTCGAAGTTGATGAACTTGAGGGCTGTTGCATTGCACAAAATGGCCAACTTGGTTCTCATGCAAAGCTCGTTGGGTTGGGTTAATGATTCGGGATTTGGTGTAAAAATCATCGGTACTTCTGTGTCGTCGCCCGCTCACTTTCACGCGTGAAAGTGAGCGGGCGATTTCTTCCAATTGTTGGTCTCGCACTTTCACGCGTGAAAGCTCGTGTTGCACTTTATTGAAAATAAATGTTGCTACATAGAAATAATGGAAATAGAATGAAAAAGCAATAAACAATATTGATTAATTCTGAGTGGAGGACGTAGATGGCTACGAAGAAACCGGTAAGTAAGATGGCGAAGATTGTTACGGTATTTAACCAAAAGGGCGGCTGCGGAAAAACGATGACCACGATGCAGGTTGGTGGTGCAATCGCTTTGAAGGGATATAAAACGCTTGTGGTGGATATGGACCCGCAGGGGACTGCCGCTATTTGGCACAGCCAAGCCAAAGCTGAGAATCCTTTCCCGGCAGATGTGAGATCGCTGGCCCCGCTACGCGAAAGGATGGTCAACGAGCTATCCAAACTGGCATCAGAATTCGATGTCATCATGATCGATTGCCCGCCAGCCATCGAATCGTCCATACCCTGGTCTGCATTGCTCATTGCGGACATTGCTGTTATCCCTGTTATCCCCGTCATGGATAACTTCTGGGCGACGCGCGAGGCTCGTGCGCTTGCCATGCGCGCAAAAGAGCAAAACTCAGCCCTGCGCACCTTTTATGTGGCATCCTGCGTTCGTCGTGGAGCCTTGTTCAAAGCACTCCTCAGGGAAATGGGCACAGATGATGATGTACCGTTGCTCAGCGCCAGCCTGACGATGCGTAACGCTTACCCGGAGTCTCAATTGACTGGCTCCACAGTGCATGCACAGCCGAAAGCGGGACCGGCGATTGAAGAAGTGGATGCGTTGGCCGAAGAAATACTTTCTTTGTTGGGAGTGTAAATAATGACTAATCCAAAAAATAAAGCTGGCGCAGGCCGGAGGTCTGACCAAAACGCGCCCGCGCCTGTAAAAGGTGGCAAGGCGGCAAGATTCGCCTCACTTGTATCGAGTGCGGTCCAAGCGCCAGGGGCGTCTGAATTGTCACGCTTTGATCTAGCTTCCAAGGTTCTGGCAAGTCAGCCTACTGGATTCCACCATGCGTCGTCTGAACCGGCTGCTGCGCATCCTCGATCTGAGGCTCACCACTTTGAGCCAACCGAGGATGCCCAGGGGCGCAAAGTGTATTACGCAGAAGTCGACGTGGATCTGATCGACTCCAATCCATATAACGCAAGACGTATATATGATCCACAGGTCATCAAAGATTACGCGTCAAGCATGTTGGCTTCTGGTCAAATCGTTCCAGGCTTGGCCACGCCGCGTGATGGCAGATTCATCTGTGTTGCAGGCCACTATCGCTTGAAAGCGTTGCGCATGGCCGGAATTCAGACCATGAAAGTCATGCTGCACGAAGAATTGACCAATCTCGAACTCTACGAGCTGAGCTACAAAGAGAATGGCGAGAGAACAGCGCAAACACCGCTAGATAACGCATTGGTATGGGATTCCCTGCTGAAGGACAAGTTGTACATTAACGAGTCCGCCATTGCCGAGGCCCTTAATATTTCGCTCTCGAACGTCAACAAGACGATGTCCATTCTCGGCTTGCCGGGGACCGTTTTGGAAATCGTCCGTGAAAAGCCTGAAGCCTTCGCGCTCACAGCGCTCTACGAGTTGTATCAGCTGTCTCAGCTGGAGAACGTCAGCCTCAAAGTTGTTGAAGAGATGTGCGTCAAGCTTCGCGACGGAGAAGCTGGCCGCAAAGAGTGCGCTGAACTGCGTGACAAGCTCAAGAACCCTCACAAGCGGAAGACCAAGGAGAGTTCACGCCAGTACAAGATCCATAAAGAGGGGCGTGAAGTAGGCGTTCTCAAGGATTGGGATTCCGGCAAGGTAATGTTTGAGATCAAACTGTCCGATCCAACCGAAAGAGCCAAGCTGGTTGCTGAAATGAAAGAGCGATTCAAACTGGAAGACTGATCGAACCTGCATCAAGCAAAGCCGGGGGTGACCCCGGCTTTTTTATTGGTGCGCCAAGCATGGCGCGTTGCGCGAAAGCGCAACTTGACTGACTGTGGTGGTCAGTTGAGTGACTTGGAGGTGAAAGTCCTCCACACACCCGGCAAGGGGAAGTGTTAGCTGATCGGCAAGGGTGTCCATCGCAAGGTGGAATCTGAAGGAAGCCGCAGGCAAATTGCTGGCCTGACGAACAGGAAGCGGATTAGGCGGTGTAGCGGGGTGAGCAGGCCAATATCTGTAAAGCCCAGTACTTGCACGGAGCGCTACAACGTAGATCCGACAGGCATAAGCATGAAGGTCGCGCGAATTACCTTGGGAGGCCCATCATTCTGCCTCGTGCTACTGACATCGAGAGGTGTTGGGATGGGGTGATGGGAGTCAGCAGACGCCATAGTAGCTGCTCGAAACCGGAGTAGTGAAGGGCCGAACCTGTCACGAGTGGATAGTCACGCGTGATCTCTGAGCGAACAGGATACAAGCCTCTGGCAACAGAGGGCCTACAACTATACTGGACGAACCGGAGGTTCAGAAGGTGGTTGAGGTGTCCAATGGCCGCCAGGCGACACGATGCACGAAACAAGCTCAAATGCTGAAAACTGACGAGGTTTGACGCTGACAGGAAACGCCGGATACGTGATCCGTACGTCCGGTGTTGTGGGAGGACGGCAGGGGTGACCCTGCCTCCTACCCGATCCGGCAGGGCAGGGCGGGACCGCCAATTTGTTCCGAGTAGTGCGAATTTGCGCTGTTTCTCGCCACAATTATTCCCCAACATTCAATGACAATACATCCACAAATTCCACGGATCTATTTGTGTCTCAAATCGTTTGCGCAGGCAATGATGTAATCGCTCTACCAGTCCTGAGTGGCAACAGGCTGGTTATATGTGCCCACAAAATCGAAGAGCTTGAGAAGCTATTTCCGAAGGTTGATGTTGTTGATGAACTCAGGTGTCTGCAAAGCGTTCTTGAACAAAATCCCGAGTTGGTGAAATGCCGATCGGGCACGCCGTTGTTTTACAAAACCTGGTTGCAGAGCATTCAGGATCGTCGAGTTAGATTGGAACAGGCATCCGTTGCCTGAGATTGAAAGGAAAGATCGATGTTAAAAAAGTATTTGCTGGTGTCGCTGCTATTTTTTCCGCTGGCTGCAAATGCAGCTTGCAACTGCTGCGAAGAGGAAGAAGAAGATGATGGCGAGTATCGCCCATACAGCTATATTGGGCTGAAGGGCGGCACCAATCACGTGGTCGATATCACATCCGTTACGATGGGCTCCGACTCGGGGTATGGCATCTATGCCGGCAAGCGATATACCGAGCTGTTCGCGGTCGAGGCGGAGTATTCCTATCTCGGCAAATACGAAACAGCTGCTGGTGTAGGCCATACAACAGCCGCCAGTATCGCCGGGGTTCACCAGCTCAACATCGGGTTCGGCGAAATCTTGGGCAAGTTGGGGATTGCTCACACTCATACAGCAATCAACGGAAGCGGTGCAAACAAGGTCGATCTGACATACGGGATTGGATGGGAATTCGAGTTGAACCGCGACCTGCGTCTCCGTTTCAGCCATGATCGCTACCGTGTGCAGCTGCAGGGGGCGAACGGTGATACTTTGGACACCTTCAGCCACATCGGCATTGCCTACCGCTACTGAAAGAAATAGAGCCACCCACAGGGGCGGCTCTACAAAGGTGAAGACCAGGCTTACTTTTTGGCTACAGCTGCTTTAAGCGTTGCGCCGGCCTTGAAAGCGGGCGCCGTGGAGGCCTTGATCTTGATGGCTTCGCCGGTAGCGGGATTGCGGCCGGCGCGGGCAGAACGCTTGCGGGTTTCGAAGGTACCGAAACCAGTGATGGTGACGCGACCACCCTTCTTCAGGGTATTTGTGATTTCTTCCAGCAGCCCACCGATGAACTCGTTGGATTTTGCCTGAGACAGGCCGCTACGTTTGGCCATACGCTCAATGAGATCGCTACGACCGACGGTATTACCATTGCTCATCTTCATTCTCCTCTTGTTTACGCAGAAACCGACTGCGCGGCGGTATTGCATCGCACGACATGGTCGCGGATGAATTCGGGGATTTCGCGGGCCCGGCTTGCCATCAAACTGAGCTCCGCGATCGACATGCATGAAAGCTTGCGCTTACCTGTAACTTTGCTCGACCATTCGGACATTAGATCCTTGTCGTAGAAATCGCCGAACTTTCGTCTGCTCACAATATTGACCTTGTTCATCAGGACAATTCTCTCGCGTTGGCCGGATGCGATTGCGAACGCCTCCCTGCCAAGCCGGTCTGCAGTCCTGTTGAACTCCCTTGGGATCCACTGAAAGCTCAGTGGAGTAGCGTACAAGCCGATTGCATTGCGAATGGCCGCAAGAATCGCATGGACCCAAACTGCGTGCGGGGAGGTTTCGCCGGAACAGAGTTCAATCACTGATCGCGAGTCGCCCATCACAACCACTTGGTTGACGCCAACGAAGTGCTCGCGCGCGGCCGTCAGCGCATGAAGCAAGGCACCAAATTCAGCCGCACAGGACCCTGCGTAGCTTCTTTCGCCACATTCAACTGCACTGCCGCTGGCCACTTCCTGACCATTGAGCTCGGCTGCCCACCCATAATAAGAACAGAACCCGCCGACCGGGTTAGGGCGCACACCACCGTCAAAATACAAACGTCCTTCCATTTACATTCCCTTGCGGCCAAATCTAGTGGGGGGTGGCTGTACCAGACAGTTCGAGCAGCTGCAATATCTGTGAGGCCGTCTCGTCGAACATGCGGTCCAGATCACCAACCATGCCGCCAACCAAGCAGATGTTCAACGGCAAAAAAGGCTTGCCGTGTTGAGCCAGAACGCATTTGGCCATCACTTCAGCTGCCTTCTCCGCACAAGGAGCTGAGATTGCCATGACCGTCAGTTGATCTTCGCCGATTTTCCCTACAACCACGAAGTTCTCAAGCACGTTTGATTCCAGCAGGCTATTCAGCTGCGCGGATAGTCCATGCTGGTTCATTGCCTCTTTGATGTCGGGATCGCAATAGGCCAGATTGCGGATGAAGATAGATTCAACATCAGTGGTTTTGCCGGCGGCACCAAGGGCAGAAAGGATTCCTCGCTTGATCCGTGCCACACAAAGGCCTATCCCGTCTGGTGAATCACACAGAGCGGTGCCGTGGTGTAACCACGTGGCGCCGCCGGCGTGAACTCGAAGAACGATGTAGTAGACCTCATGATCAGCAATTTCGTGCTTCTGTTGGTCCATTCGCATGTCCAACATTGGGGATGTCTTGAGCTCGTGATAAATAGTGCGTGTTCTCATGTGTTTTGTAATCAAAAAAGAATCTCACGCAGCGCGCGCTGCGACCGGGAATTCGAGGCGTTGTATTCCATCCAACGCAGGGTTCGCGCATAGCTTGCCGCTCATGAACAGCTGTTTGAGAAACAGCGCAGTTCCAGCATTACCAAGCTCGACAATTAAGCTGCGCACCCAATCTATATCCAGCTTCCTGCGTCTAGTACCGGATTCGCAGCCGATGATTGCCCAGTCCAGTCGTTGGTGGTGTCGGCCGGCCGTGTCAGCGCCGGACAATGCATCTAGTACAGCTCCATCGGAAAGGCGGATGTTCTTCAAGGAAACAGGCCCAATCATTGGTTCTACTGAGACGCCGCGCACGGCCGCAATGCAGTCGAGAAGGATGGGCACCCGAGCCTCTGCTGCATTCTGGTCTTCAACCGAAGCAATCAGCCAGACGTTAGCCAAAGGCCAATCCAGGCTTTCCGGAAAGCGGTAGTGTCCATAAGCATCGCCGCCACGAGCAAACAGTGCTTTGGTTGCTGCTAACACCTTGTTCGCGCGGTCAGGCGCTGCCAGATAGTCCTTTGCACGCTCGATCCGCTTGGTCAGCACCTGGAAGGTATGCTGCCTTGCAAGCAGCATGATGGCAAACACCTGATCGATGAATTCGTCCGGGATGTCAGCATGGAAGAGGTCGGACATCGAATTCACGAAGATTTTCCGCGAGCGCTTCCAGCGCAGTGGCTGGTCCAGCATATCTTCGTGGCACGCAACGTCAGTGAACTCACGCCCGAAATAGTGAGTGGTCGCGTTGGCCTTCAATCGAGGCCAAACCCGTTCGGTATAGCAGAACTTGCAGCCGGGGCTGACCTTGGTACACCCCGTTGTGGGATTCCATGTTGCGTCAGTCCAACCGATCTTTGTGTTATCACCCATTACAGACCTTTCCGGCCTCAACAAAAAAACACTGTGAGTGCCATTTATGGATGAAACATATCAGAACAGGCAATTTGCCAAAGCACTATTTGGAATTTCCACCGGCCAAGCAGTTTCTGACGAGAACGCCAAACACGGATTCTGCCGGCAGATCTTGAGGAAGCCCAAGCGCCGACCGCGCGGCAACAATCTGGGCGTCCGAGGGGGGCGCGTACTGCGCGACGGGGGATAGGTCGCTTCCAACGACCACTGTTGCAGCCTCATCCACCTCAATTCCGGACTTAACCTTGCGGCAGGAGAACAGGCATGCAACGAAAGCAGAATCAGGGACCTCAGTAGGGAATGTCCTGGCCACATCTTTGTGGACCCAGAACTTGGTGGAAGGCATGTGTTTGATGGAAGTCTGAAAGCTGTACTGCCTCTCAACGGATTCTTTCAATAATCCAAAGGCCCAGTACCTGACCTGCTTGTCCTTATCCAATGACTGAGTAGCGAAGAATCGGTCGTACTCTGCAGTAAGACGCTCGTTACTGTTCAGATCGAAGGGTTCGGGAACCAAGAGGTGTTTGGACAGGGCAGAGCCATCAACTTGAATGCTGCTTGCTGCCTGTATGACGGCATCACGAAGGGCGGCCCAATACTTCTTCTCTGGCGGTGTTGATGCCAAGGTTTCGAGTAGCTTTTGGAGAATTTCGTTGGCAGGCAGGTCGTCACCAACATCCGAGCAGCTGAATTCGACAATATGCGATCGGCAATCCTTCGTATGCTCGTTTGCAGATCCGGGCATTCGAGAAAGGAACCAATGCCCCCCCCGGCGGCTGATATACATGGCGGGAGAAGGACTCGTGCACTTACAGGCTGGGCGCAATGGGGAATCTTTTGCTTCCCGCAGGATCGACTGCCCCTCCCGGCTGGTAAGCAGGAAATTCTTGTTGTAATCGCTACCGTTGATGCTGATTTGCGCTTCCATGATTCGCTCCTTTCAAACCGAGTAATGCATAAAAACGGCACTTCTCGGAACAGGGGAGGGGGTAAGCATTAAGTACAATGCTCTCGCTAACTAACGAATGGTACTTACAGTAACATTTTCGATATGGAAACCGCAAGCCAACAACTCAAATTGCCCATCGTAAAGCACTACGAGTCCTTTCTTGAAGAAGATAGGGTGCGCATCGTCATGTACCGTAAGGGGCGCCGCTATGGAGTGGTCATGTTTCGAGGAGACGCCGCATCGACCATTAATTCCTCAGGTGAAGTAAACACGCTGACGACCTTCGCGGAGAACAAGCACAGCATCATCGAGTGGATGCCAGTCGAACGTGCCAATGAGCTGTACTCCCAAATGCTTCAACCCCTCCTCATGCATGCGTCCCCCGCAAAGCGAGCTGGCCACCCACCTGAGCTGACTTTGGTTTCGGCCCAATAACAGGCAGACGAAAACATGGTTTCCCAGGAAGGTAATCAGTGGCGTAAGGCGTATGAATTCAACGCTGCGATTGGGTGGATTGTGGCGTTGGTGTTCATGTTTCTTAGCGCTACTGCCGCAGATCTTCCTACAGGCCCGTTTTGGTACATGGCGGTAGTTGCCCTCTTCTTTATCGTGATGAATCTGATCAGTTCGTGGGAAATCTGGTCGGTGAAGATGGCGTTGGGCGGTATTGGGATCGAATTTATGCGGATCGAGGCGTTGCAAGAAATTGCTGCGCAGAATCCGGGAAAGATTTGGCTTGGTCGTGGCTTTGAGTGGAAGTCAGAGCACACACAGCGGGTTTACGAACTGAAGAAAGTGAACCCGGAAGACTGCTACCCACCAGAAGCCTTTCTGCGCTTCAAGGAAAAGTTCTTCGGCCAGAAGGTTGCCTCCATCGACCCTGACTCAATCGGAGCTCCCTGGATACACGGCGTCGAGCCTAAGGAAGTCGACAATGTGATGGCACTCGACAATCTGATCGGCAACACACTGATCGTTGGTACCACTCGATGTGGCAAGACACGTCTGCTAGACGTGATGATCTCTCAGTTCATCTTTCTTCCCGGCCAAACTATCATCGTGGTCGATCCAAAGGGAGACAAAGAGCTTCGCGACAATATGCGCAGAGCTGCACGAGTTGCTGGACGTGAAAAGGATTTTTGCGAATTCAGTCTGGCATCACCATCAAGCAGCATCAGAATTGACCCGCTGAAGAACTACAACAACATCACAGAGCTGGCCTCACGCGTCTCCGCGCTGATGCCGAGCAGCGGCGATTCAGGTGACAGCTTTACATCATTCGCTTGGAAGGTATCAAACGCTATCTTCTTAGGGATGGTTGCATCCAATGAAAAGCCGACGATTCGCAAACTGCGTCAGTATGTCGAAAGTGGCGTTGATGGCTTGCTTGCCAAGTGCTTACCGGCATTTTTCATTGAACAAGAAAGCAAGGTTCCTGATTGGCGGAAGAAGACCGCTGAATACATCAGCAGATCTGTGAAGCGCGATAAAGATAACAAGATGCCCGACCGCGAGCCGAACAGCAAAGAGATCCTAGGCGGATACCTGAAGATGTACGAAAGTCTGTATCGGGACGTTGGAATTATCAGTGAGGCAATCGATTCCCTGACGAACATCTTCCATCATGATGTTGGACACTACGGAAAGATGGTGACTACGTTCGAACCGGTGCTCGCAATGCTTTCTACCGGAGAAATCGGCGATCTACTCAGCCCGGACTCTGCAGACATTGAAGATGACCGTCTGGCCACCGACATGCTGAAGCTGACCGATAGCGGTTCGATCGTATATGTAGGCCTGAATGCGCTGGCCGACAAGACGGTTGCCGGCGCCGTTGGCGCAATGTTGCTTTCTGACCTCGCGGCCGTCGCTGCTATGCGCTACAACTTCCGCACTAAAGCAGAGAACGACTCCCGTCGCGTTTACCTTGTTGTGGACGAAGCCGCACAGGTTGTGAATGACCCATACATTCAAATTCTCAACATGGCCGGCGGTAGCGGCTACGTCAACATCGCAGCAACACAAACAATTCCAGACTTTTCCGCTCGACTTGGCAATGAGGAAAAGGCGCGTCAGATGTTGGGTAACTTCAACAATCTCATTGCTCTGCGCTCAAAGGACAGGACCACACAGGACTTCATTACTGAGACTTTCGGCGATACCTATGTGAAGGCCAAACAAACTACTCACGCCACGAGCAGTACAACAGAAAAGAATATCTCTCACTTCGGCGGCACGATCGCAGAGCGTGTTGGCGAAAGCCTTGAAGCAGTATTCCCGACCGACCTTTTAGGGAAGATGCCCAACTGGCAGTACATTGCCTCGGTCTCCGGGGGACGATTGGTCAAGGGTCGCGTGCCGATACTTAAAGAGGTGGGCTAAACATGATCAGACACTTTCTTGTGTGGCTCATTATCACGGTCATTTCGATCGTATTACTGCCTTGGTTTGTATCGGGTGAGACCTATCTTGCTAAGGTGAAAGCTGACCAACGGCAGTTGGTGGAGGAGATCGGCGAAGAGTCGGCGAATTACATCATTCTGAAGGCTGACCGAATTTACGCCGACCTGTTCATTAATTCAGGGTTCCAACCTTGGGTTTTTCAGCGGTACCAAATTGGCAAAAGAAACGAGAGCACAGATCTGCTGGAACAAAATCAATTCGAAAAGGCGGGGCAGTCCGCCAGGCGCTATGTTGCCGCATTTTTTGCCAGCATGTACGAAGCAGTGTATCGCCTTACCCAGCTAAGCTATTGGGCCGTCTTCGCCTCACCATTTGTATTAGCAGCGGCTTTTGACGGGCTAATGCAGCGAAATGTGAGAATCGCCTCGTTTCAGTACAGTAGCCCGGCAAAGTACAACGCGCTGTGGCATTTCCTGATCGCCCTTGGGGCTTGCACCACTATCTACTGCAATCTTCCATTCCAAATGGATGCTGTCGTTTATCCAACCATAGTATTTATTGCTGCGATGACAGTTAGAACTTTGCTGGCCAATCTGCAGCGTTCAGCATAAAGGGGAAGTATATGCGCGCACTCTGGGCTTTGATCTTGATCGGAATACTTACGCTGGTGACCAGCAAGCTGGACCAGACCGTCGGCACTGGGGTGCAGGAAGTCCAGAAGGGCGGCGTCGCGATTACTGAGGAGGGCCTGAGAAAAACCGCCGACTGGGCCAAGCAGCAAGGGCCAGTTATTGCGGCCGAAGCCCAGGTTCGCTATGACAATGAAGTATCGCCACTGGTCTCGGAATTGGTCAACGAAACCACCAGAACACTAAACAAAAAGTAACATTTGCGTCAAAAATGGCACTTGTGGTAACGTTTGCAACTAAATACTGAAAGGGAAGGCATGAAAAATACATTGGCAATTGTTCTGGGTTTGTTCCTGGCTCTGGGTTTCTCTACCGTAACCTGCGCGAAAGACACGAAAGTGGTCAAGACCGGCGTCGAAGCGAAGATCATTGCCGAGCTGAAGAAAAAGCTACCGGCAACGAAAGTCACATCGGTGACAAAAGCCCCGATGGGCAATCTGTACGAGGTTGTGATGGGGCCAAACATCGCGTACGTGGATCCGGAGGCCAAGTATTTCATGTTCGGTCATATATTCGATATTTCGAGCCAACAAGATCTGACACAAAACAGACTCGAACTGTTGACCAAAGTGAAATTCTCCAAGCTGCCTTTGGATAAGGCGATCAAAGTGGTGAAAGGCAATGGAGGAGATAACAAGCGTGTATTTGCTGTCTTCACTGACCCGAACTGCGGATACTGCCGTCAGCTCGAAGTGAATTTGAAAGATGTCGACAATTACACCATGTATGTTTTTCTCTACCCGCTTCAGCCTGGCGCGCGCGAGAAAGCTGAACAAATCTGGTGCGATGCTGATCGTGCTGCAGCCTTCCACAAGGCGATGGTTGATGGTTTGCCTGAGCAAGCAGGAAGTGCGAAGAAGTGCGACGTTAGCCAAATCGATTCATTCTTGACTCTTGGCGAGTCGCTCAACGTGCAAGGCACACCGACCTTGTTCCACCAAGATGGTCGTCACTCTCCAGGTACGATGCCGACGGAAGTATTGGATCAATGGCTTAGCGGTCGGGTCAAATGAAGCAAAGACTGGCCCTCCTTTTTCTGATTTTGCTGACTACCCCAGTTGTTGTGCTGGGGCAGTCTCTTGGCGTGCATGGCACGCTGTATGACATTCAAGAAGAGGACGCCGTTGTCTATCTCAAGCGTCGGTTCAATGAGTGGGAAAAAGATGGGACCATCAAGCAGAGACAGCAAGAAGCAATCGACCGAGTTCAAAATACCGTGCACAACCCACCGCCGGTCGCAGGCATTACAAATGCAACGGAAAGTCGCACCCACTATTTTGACCCAACAACCAAGCTCGACAAACCACTGACCGATGCAAAGGGGCGGATCATCTACCCAGCCGGCACCACAGTGAATCCTCTGCACTACGGGGGGCTCTCTAAGCGCTACGTCTTTATAGATGCACGCGAGCCAACTCAGGTGAGGTTCGCCCTTGAAGGCCTTAAGGATCACCCAACCGACAAAATTGTTCTTACCGGGGGCTCTTGGGTGACTGTCTCTCAAAAGGCCGGCACGCAGGTCTTCTACGATCAGAGCGGATATTTGACTCGTCGTTTCGGAATCAAGCACGTCCCGGCCATCGTTCAACAGGATGGTGCTCGATTGAGAGTTGAAGAAAGGAAGCTGTGATGCGCAAGTTTATTCTTGTGGCCGTGCTGTGGCTACTTTCCCCGTCTGCTTCTATGGCAGAGAGCGCCGCTTGTCATGGTCAATTCCCCAATCTCTTCACAGACATCTGCTGGGATTGCACATTCCCAGTTCGCCTCTTCGGCGGGCTTACCATGAATGCAGGCAATCAGGAGGACTACGATAGTGGAGACATCCCAAACCTGTGCGTTTGCAATAACCCCCTTGGCGTTCCCAAGAGCGGGTTTCATACCGCCTTCTGGGAGTTCGCTCGGCAAGTGGAAATAACTCGCACGCCATACTGCATGGTCACGCTGGGCATTGAATTAAATCTCTCAATCAATGCTGAGAACCGAGGCGCAGATACTTACGGAAATGCTCACTCGGCCCAGGAATCAAAAATGACGTTCAGGCATGCTCACTGGTACATCAACCCGGCAATGGGGTTGATCGAAGTCGCGCTTGATAGCAAGTGCCTTGAACCGAAGGGATTCGATTTGGCTTATATGTCCGAAATTGACCCAACTCACTCCGACGAAGAGCTGGAGCGAATCTTGAATCCTGAGTCGTATTTGTTCAGCAATATCGTTGCCCAGCTGGCATGTTCGGCAGATTGTGTTTCCGCCTCTGTTGGTTGGGGCATCAATACGCTTTATTGGTGCGGAGGCTGTCAGGGCGCAGTCATTCCGATGGTCGGGTACATCTCGTCCTCGTACGGTGGTGTGCAGGCTTCTTCTCTTCTAGCACACCGCGTAGGTGCAAAGCTGCACCGTATGCTGACTCAGACAACCACAGCGGGGAAGGATGCGATGTGTGGCACTGCTGGCAAATTCGAAGTAAACATGGATAAGCGGCAGTACAAGTATTCGATGATCTTCCCCAGTTCGCAGAGTTCTGTGGACGATGAAAATTACGGCACCGATGGCGCGCAGGCAAGCCAGAAGGGACGATGCTGTCAACCGTTCGGTCGAACCACCGCGATCTGGGGAGCCGGAAGAGAGATCCCTAAATCAGGTGAAGATTTCGCCTACGCAATCTTCCGCAAGAGGGACTGCTGCCAATGATAACCAGACTCGTATGTTTCACCCTGTTGTTGATAGCGCAAACCGCAAGCGCCGATAACCTTGCCATCCCAAGCGATGAGGAGATGTTGAAAAAAGGAAGGGCTGAACTCAATAAAGATTTTTCAGCATTCGGGCGGGCAGAACGTGATGCAGGCACATCAATGCCTCTTACTTTGCCTGCTGAATCCATCCGCCCTTCGCCACTGGCAAGGGAATTAGCTAAGGAGACCTTTTCGTATAACCTCAAGAAGGAGTCCTCGGACAAGAAGGGCACAGAATTAATTGTATTCGTGTCTTTCTCCATGCCAGAAGACGAACTGGCCGAGTATTCGAATCAGGCAAAGGAGTCAGGTGCCGTGATTGTCCTTCGAGGACTATGGCAGGACTCTGTGATGAAGACGCAGCAGCGTGCTGCCACGGTGAACCGTGCGCTCGCGCAGTGGGACATTAACCCTGGTCTCTTCCGTAAATTCAAGGTTGATCGCGTTCCCGCGATCATTCTTGCTGACGTGAAACAGTCCGAGGTTGTTGAAGATGGCTGCGCCCAGCCGGGATCGTATTTGCGCGTTGATGGCGCTGTTTCTATAAGACAGTCGCTATTGTTGATGAGACAGCGAGGTGAAGGACCTCTTGCAGGTGAAGCCGCGCAGCGTCTCGCCAAACTGGAGACTCAGCGATGAACAAGTTCAATAAATGTGCACTCATCTTTCTGCTGTTTTCGTCTGCCGTTGCTGAAGCTGCGCCGCCACAGTCGGTAACCGATGGGCAAACGTCGGGCGGCGATGCCGTGAGAGCATTGTCTGGGATGATCACGAATACGCAGTCCAACACGATTACCCAATCCAACTCAACCACAGGCGCCGATACCACCACTGTACAAGATTTGCAGGCGCAATTCGCCGTTTCCAATGGTGGCAATTCAGGGCTGGGGACACAAGGTTCGACCCAACTCGACAACTGCAAGAATTATGTTCCAAACCAGGTAAAGCTTGATATGACGCCGCCGGATCCGGTTGAGTTGGCTCGCTATCAAGAATGTACCGCCGTTAATGATTTGGCCCAACAACCGTTGCAGAACGCGATCATCAAGTCAGGACTGACGAAGAGCGACTCTCTGTTCCAGAATCCAGACAATATGTTCAATTACGGTAACACGAATGCAGGAACGGTTGCCGGCGGAGCTTTGGAGCTGGTTGGCTCTGGCGTTGGTTCAAGCGGCGGGGGCACATGTGTCACAACAACTGATGTCACGCCAGCAACGTACGCTACCGGGTCTTGTACGAGGTCAGATTTGCCAAACACCCAGGCATGCCAGGTGACCGTGGCACCAACGATATCTACCGTACCTTATTGCACGATTGGCGGAGGTACTCTTGCTAATCGTCCATGGCCGAGTTGGCCGTGGGGTACGTATGCAACGCCAGGCGGCACTGATGTGTGGAGCGCAAACCAAGTGCGCAGCTGCTACAACATCATGATGGGGTTTACCAACTATACAGCTTGCACCTCGTTTTACGGTTCCTACCATGGGACGATCGTTTACAAATGCCGGGCGAAGTCAGACCCTTTATACGCATTAGGCGGGATTGCAGAATATATCCAGAACCCAAACTGGCAAACATCGGGCGGTGGCCTCAACTTCACGCGTCCAGTCGTCTCCGTTAATTTCTCTGTTGGCTTATCTTCGAGAATTTCCACGGCATCGATAATCAATTACTTGTGCTGGCCTGTGGCCAGCACAAGTATGTATTACGACGGCCCGACAGATCAGTTCTACGTGTCATACCAAGGCGATTCGCAGCACGTTTTTGCTCCGTTGGTGAGCTGCGCGCCAGGATACAAGTACGTCTATCCGCAAACATACACAAGCTCCTATTTGCCGCAAGTCTGCACAACCGGCGATTGGGGCACTATTTGCAGTGCTGGGTCAGCAACTATTCCAGACTACTGCACAAAAGCGACGGAACCAACAAGTTTGCCGGTGCGGCAGACATCGACAGTAGCCGAGGTAGTTCAAAGTTTTTACACAATTCCAGCGGCCTATTACTCCTGCGACCCAAATAACCCATTTGGTGCGTGCACATGGAATGCTCCATATCGCTTAACTTCTGGTTCTCTTGGTTTTAATGGCTCATGTTGGAACGGTCCATGCACAATTCAAAAAATGAATCCATGTGCAAATGGGCGTGTACTTTACGAAGATCCTGCTGGTTCATGGCTTGGTTGGTGCTACCCGCCGGCTTTGACCGTCTCGCTGCCCGCCATCAACACAGATCGCGCAGTCCGCCAATACGCAGCTGCTACTGGGCATTACACCGGCGAAGCCGGGATTAAAAAGGTCATGGATGAAAACATCGCAGACAGTTGTGCTGCGTTGCAGTCACAAACATCGAACCCGACAGCAACTCCTGCGGTAGCAGTCAACGGAGTGCTAACTTGCCCAGCCGGGAAAACATTGAGCGGCACGAACTGCATTTGAGGTGACATATGGTACTTCTCCCATTTCCGCTAAGCGCTAATCTTGAAGGTGAACTGTCGAAGACCAATCCGGTGCTGAAGATATTTCGGTCACGGGTCGCGGCGGTTTGTCTCATGCTCGTAGCCATGCTGCAACCGTTCGAGGCTTACAGCGCAACGTGCAGTGCTGCCACCGCGCTGACGTGCCTAGACTCAACCCCATGCAAGGACTTCAATGGCACGCTGGTTTGTCTTTCGACAGTGCCGACGAATCAAATGCCGCCTGGTGCATTGCAGACTTCCAAATCATGCTGGACAGCACAAGGCGCGTATACGTGCACCAACACTAGTACGACCGCAGACAATTGTGCGATCTACAAGAACGACAATAAGTGCGGGATCACCAGTTCCACTTGTATCGAAACGGACCCAAGCAATCCGGCAAAATGCTTAGCCTATAACGATACCTATCAGTGCCAAACAGGCGGAGGCGTCCAGTATTCTGAAACGGACTGCTCCGGCGAGACCTTTTGCACAAATGGTGTTTGCTATACAAAAAAGGATCAGCCTAATGGTTCTCTAGGAAGAGTGATTGGTGCGATGGAAGTGTCCAGGATGTCTGGCTTCTACGCCGATTCGTCCGATCCAACAGCACCTTCGATTTTCAAGGGGGCCATCCAGTGGTGCTCCGAGAATTCCATCGGTCTTGCAAATTGCTGCAAGCCGGAAATGAAAGGGATGACCTATACGAATGCTCTGATTACTGAAGAGCTGATCAAGAGCGGCTGGAATACTTGGATTCGTGAGGTCGTTGGTAGTAGCTATACCTTTGACACTCTTTTCGATTCGGCGATGGGCTATATCGAGAAGGCAATCGATGGCATGACTGAAGTTCTGAATGGGACCTCGGTGGCAACAGGCGAGGCAGTCACAGGCGCCGCATCAAACGCGAGCACTGGCGCAGCTGGAGCAGCCAATCCGCCAACCCAGACCGCAACGGGACCATCAGGAGGAACTCAGCCTACAGGCGCGGCGACTGGCGGCATGATTGGCGGCGCCATCGGGCAACAGGCTGGTAGTCAACTTGCGGCCAACAATGGAGCTAATACAATTTGGACTGGGGTCGCAGGTGCGGGTGGTTATGCTGCGGGCACCGTCTTGGGTTCGTATGCTGGAGCATATGTTAGTGCAGTTGGAACAACACTTGCCGGCGGGGGGAGTATTGGCGCCGCAGGTAGCGCTGGCTCCTCAGCTATGGGTGCGGTTTCAATCTGTTGGGTTTGCATCATCGTTATGGTGATTCTCATGATCATCATGGCGTTGCTCGCCTGTGATATGCCGGAAATCAAAACCCAGATGAAACTCGGTGCGGGCTTGTGCCACGAAGCAGGACCCAAATACTGCGTTCAGAAAAACGAGATGAATCGTTGTCTGACATACCGTCATCAATACTGCTGTTTCAACAGCAAGCTGGCACGCATCATCCATGAACAAGGAAGACCGCAAATAGGGCTTTCCTGGGGTTCAGCTCAAAGCCCGAACTGTAGAGGACTCACCGTCGCGGAGTTGGAGGCAATAGATTTCAGCAAAATGGATCTAAGCGAATTCATCGCGGACGTGGTGGCCAAGGCAGCTCCTAATCCGGAGGAAATTGCTGCGCGCGTGAATGATCGAGTGAATGAGTTTTTCAATACTGGTGCCGCCGGTTCAACTCGTGGAATCTTGCCAGAACCAATTGCTGGAGTCCCTATCCCAATTGATATAACCCAGCCTGGCCCGTCTAACCCGATTCCAATGCCTCCTTGCGACATTGCTGTAACGAAGCTGCCGCCAAACCAGAACGGCGATGTAGAAGGTACGTTCACAGTTACAAACTGCCATCCGACAGGCACGGCGGTGTGGAATTATGTGGGAACCTGCCCAGCGATTCCTGCAGGCTCAATCGACCAGGCGACAGGGGCATCTTCGAACATGCCTATAACAACGATAGATGCCCAAGGCAGTACGACCTTCACGTACACGGTCCCGGCAGTCTGTATGGGGGCTGCAACACCTGCCTACTTTAACAGTTGGCGCGTGATGGTCAGCGATCCCAATGACGGCTTGATCGGCAGCGTTAATGCCAACTGGTAATGAGGAAAGAGACAATGAAAAAATACGCACAGATCATACTCGTCATCGCAAGCTTGCTTTCATCCAACGCGAATGCGGCCGGCATTCTTGATTCAGGCGCCGTAGGTGTCAAAGCGCTGATCATGGATGCGCTCAAGGATGGATATTCTGAAGGGGTTGTAGAAGGCAACGTGGCTGCAATCTTCCAGAAGGCAACCCAAAGCGACAAACCGCTTACCCTGAAAGTAACACGCATCAAAGAATATGATCTCGGGTGTGGCCGCCTTCGCATCGAAATGATTCAGGATGGGGTGAAAGCGGACAATGGGAAGCTAGTCACGGTCAACCCTGCGTTTGAATTGAGTATCTGCCCATCAGGATTGCCGCCTCGTGAAGTGCGCGAGGAGAATGAGCAGCATCGTCGAGCTGAGCTTCAGAAATGCAAAGTCAGCACCATCAAAGGTGAAGCCGAAAAATGGACCGGCGCCACGGCTGGGACAATCAAAATTGTGGCCGGTCCTGCAAAAGGACGTGTTCAAGCCAAATACACTGGATCATGTAGTGCCTTGATGATGCCGGATAAGCAGATCGTTGAGTACGATCTGAATGAGAAAGGCGAAAAGGAAATTCAACTCAGAATCCCGGCGCAGTGCTTGCAGGGAAGTCCCGCCCAACTCAATCAGTGGAGCCTGATTTTCATTGAGCGGGGCGGGATGGTGCTTGGGGACTTGGTTACTGCTTGGTAGTTGCAGGTGCTGCAGAAGCTGGTGTAGCCAAAGCCGCTTCATCGTTGTGCAAATGCGCTTTCAACCACTCGTCCGTCATCAGTTCGAAAGTAAAGCGTGTGACCAAATGGTTTCTCGCATCAGCTTTCGTTGTGGCTGCCATGAAGGTTTCTTTCGTCTTGCCTGCCAGCTTGCCCGGCTCAAACATCACCATCAAAGTGGTGTAGACGGGTTTGTTGTTGCTCAGGTAGGAATAATCAGTCACCAATAGGCTCAGACCACCAGTCAGCATCGCGGCGCCAACAGTGCCAATCGCTCCGTCGATCTTTTGTGCGGACACCGAATCAGAATTCTGTTCAATATCCTTGAAGTTGAGCGTCGTGCTGATCACACGCACGATCACGTCGGCGTCATCTTTCTTCTCGGCGATCTTGAAGCCTTTCGCGCGCAGCTTATCGGCAAAGATCGATGCGGATACCGGGCGTTCGCCGAAGGCTTCCTTGACGAGCACATAGACGCCATTCGGGTAATCGCTCGGGGAAACCTTCACATCCGCACCCAAGCCGCTGGTATCGACAGAACCCACTGCAACATGGAACTGCTCAGCCGTAGGTTTGACTTCCTCAGCATACGCACTCGACAGAACGGACACCAACAACATCGCTGCAAACATCATTTTCTTCATGTTCATTTTCTCCTTTGTTGTGAACAGTCCCACTATACATAAACACCCAAACTCGCCGAAACACTATTTTCCGGAGAACTGCTTCTCGGTTCCATCCAAGGTAGAAACGAAGTCCATCGGGATCGCGTCGCGGTGCGTCGAGCGCCAGTTCGAGGCCATAGACTCGGCTTTCTTGATCTGCTCGTCGTCCAGTCCAGCCGAATATTTTGGACTTGCATAGCGACGCGCATCGATCTTGTAAGCGATCAGCTCGTGTTCGTGAGCTAGCACTGGATCCTTTTCGGTCAGTCTGCCGGTAGCGTAGCTCCAAGCTAGTAAAGCTGCTGCGGACGCACTGCCAGCATCCATCGCTGCATTCAGGTTGCTGATCGCCCTGGCGTTGTCTGCGTAGGGGGCCGTCTTATCCACCAACATTGATGCTGCAAGATATTTGCCATGTCGCGCATCAAGATCTGAGGCCTTTTCTGCCCACTCCCACGCGTCAGAATTCGCTTTTTGGCGCTTGTATTGGTAGGCCAGTCGAATCGGCAGCTGTGGGACCATCCCACGGAAGCTACTGCCACCAATGGTCCACCCCAGCTTGAAATACTCGACCATCTTGGACGGGTTCCGCTGAGGGCCACGCCCCTCGGCATACAGTACGCCGGCATTGTATGCAGCAAGTGGGCTTCGCTTGGCACAGGACTCGAACCAGCGTAGTGCCTTGACTGAGTCTTTCTTGACGCCGACACCATTGTCGAACATCCATCCAACCAGATTGCAGGCCTTGGGGTTGCCCTTCTTGGCGGCCAGGATCACGTATTTGGCCCGGTCGAACTTCTTGGACTTCAACTCCATGTGGATAGAGGAGACCAATGCATCAACACGGACTTCCTCGTACGTCCTGCTTAGCGATGGGTCTGCAGGTGCGTCGCTCCTGGCCGAATCCGCTTGAGAAGCGTCAGGCTCAGCGAGAGAAACGGCGGGCAGAAGCGCAAGAAGGACTATCAGTTTTCTCAGTTGGTTCATGGCGTATAGCGCAGTAAGGACAGGCATACAGTTTAACGTTGCCACGCAGGAATCCTCGGCGAAAAGTGCATGTTTTCGCTCTTTCTCGCCGCAGTTTCCAGAAATTTGCTGCGTAGAATGCATCTCAAAGAATTAGTTGAAATGCAACAGGAGGGTCAGGGTGAAGAAGGTCTTAAACGCAGTGCTGACGTTGACGCTGGCCACGATGTTATTGGCCGGGCACGCATATGCTGCCACATCCAGAGCTGAATGCATGAGCTCAGCTGCACGCACCTACAACATCCCAGATACTGACCTGCTGAAGGCAATAGCGAAGCAGGAATCCAACTTTACACCGGACGCTGTTCATGTAAACGCAGACGGGACCATAGATTACGGTGAGATGCAAATCAACTCAACCCATCTCCCGCTTCTGGAAGCGGCGGGGTTCAAAAAAGAAGATCTCTTCAAGTACTGCACGAGCTACCACATCGGTGCATTCATCCTAAGTAAGTGCATTGAGAAATACGGTCTCACGTGGCGCGCGATCGGCGCATATAACGCCGGGTTCAAGAAAAAGCGTGAGAAGGCGCGTCATGCGTATGCGAAAAAGATTTGGGCGAAATATCTCAGTATCAAGTCGAAGAGGAATGTGGCATGAATGACTTTGCAAATGAATATCTGCTGAAAGGCCGCGATGTCCTGATTCCGGGAAGTGCCGAGAATGCGGGGCTGATGCCTGAAGACATCCTTTTTGAAGTATCTACGCAGGAGTCCAAAGAGGCCGTCGATTTCCTGAACGAATTTCTCCGAAAAGCTGTAAGGGAAAAGGTTAATGATATTCACATTCAGCAGACAGACATGTACTGCAGGATCCGTTTTCGTTATGGCGAACCGCTTGTTACTGTATACGAGCGCGCAATAGAAAACGAATGGGACCTCAACTGGATGCGGATGGTCAACGAGAAGATTCGTGCACACGCGCACATTCCACTGTCCGAAAACCGGAAGCCACTTGATGGCCGCATGAAATTGCGGGTGGACAATACAAATATTGATGTGCGCGTCAATATCACTCCCGGCGTGTCCGATGGGCAATTGATCGTTTGTCGATTACTTGATCAGTCCAATTCCAGCAAACGACTGACTGACATCCGGATGACCCCGGCCGTGAATGAAGCCATCATGCGTATCATTCAGGAGCCCAATGGCCTGTTTCTGATTACTGGCCCGACAGGATCAGGCAAGACGACAACACTGTATGCGATGTTGAACGAGTCGAATGATGAGTCGCGCAACATCGTCACCATTGAGCACCCGGTGGAGTACACCAATCGCGACTTTCACCAGATACCTGTTGATGGCCGTGATGTGACCTTTGCATCGGCTTTGCGCGCTGTCCTGCGTCAGGATCCAGACATCATCATGGTTGGCGAAATCCGGGACCATGAAACTGCAAGCATCGCCGTGCAGGCCGCTATTACAGGTCACCTCGTTTTGTCTACCCTGCATGCCAACGATACGGCCTCTGCGATCACGCGCATGATCGACCTGGGAATCGACCCTATGACACTTGCTGCAGCACTACGCGGAGTCACCGCCCAGCGCTTGGTCCAAGCAATTGCAAAGCCTGCATTTGTGGCACGGACAGCCCCAACAGAGGCCGAGCAATCGTGGCTGAGGGCAAACAAAATCAAACGCAAAGAGCCTACATACCCACGGATTGAAGAGATTTCCGATCTAAAAGGGCGCCTGCCGGTCATGGAGGTAATGTTGGCAGATCGCAGGGTCAAAAATGCCATGTTGAAAGCCGACGCCGGCGAAATTTACGCAGCCGCTTCCCGGCAGCCTCAATTCGAGACCCTTGCACAGGCGGCGGAGCGATTGGCCTATGCGGGACTGACAACGCTCGGCGAGGCTCGACGTATAAGCTCGGTTCAAGAAGCGCCGGCATTCCTCAATAAACGCCTGGGACAGATTTTGGTCGAGTCCGGCGAAATAGAGGAAGGCGAGATGGAAGTATTGCTCGAAGAGCAGGCGCAAGGTCGTCTGACTGGTGAGCCCAAGAGGCTTGGCGAGATGCTTCTCGAAAAAGGACTCTGCACTAAGGAAACCTTGTTCAATGCAATCGGGTACACCGCTGAAGCCCACGACATTCTGCAGCAGCTGTGCAACAACGATGATCTCCGACAAGAACTGGCTACCTTGGTTCGCAAGTGGGTTCCAGGTGTCGAATCCCTGTTCGAACTTGCAATTAAATCTGAGCTTGTCTCTAAAAAGGAACTGGAAAATGCAACACAGAATTATTGAGGTGGTACTAGCCATCGTGCTGTTCAGCATTGCGGGCCAGGTAGCCGCGACGGCGCCGCTTCCCACGGCCGCTGCCGCACCGCAGCCAATCATCGATGCAACGCCGTACACCCAGACGGATGAGTTGAAGGTCATTGCTTTCTTCAAATTCGGCTGCCCCGTGTGTCGGAACTATCACATGTCGCTTGAAGCATGGGGCCGCACGCTTCCAAAGCCTTTCGGCGTCCAGTTCTATCCCGTTCTCGAAACGGATGCTGCTGGCGAAATCAGCGATGAAACCACGCGCGGTTCGATGTTCTTCTGGGCAGTTGAACGCATTGGTAGCAAGCAACAGCAAATGGGGTTTGCTGAAGCAGCTTACAGCCTCAGCCAGGATACACATGAGCAAAACGTTCAGGGAGCTTGGGTAGGGGCGGTCAAGTCTGCCGGCATCACGCAGTCCAGATTTGTTGCTGCGTGGAATAGTGAGCAAGTCAAATGGGCTAACAGAGCTGACAGGCAAGCCCATTACAACCCGCGCGTAACGCCATCTCTGGTGATCTGCGGCAAGTGGATGATCAGTCCAGACAGCACCAACGGTAATCAAGAGCTGTTCTTCCAGCTGGCCAATGGGCTTGTATCGAAATGCATGATGGAGAAGGGCCTTGCTAAGTGAGGCGAGGGCCTCTTGTCTGGTTGGATAGGTGTGGTGGGCAGGCAGATTACTGGCGGCCTTGAGGTCCTAAATTAAATCCCGAGTAGTGCAAAAAACGCGTGTTTCTCGGCGCAGAAATGTCGGCGAAACAATGCAAAATCAACCCATCAAAAAATATGTTACCAAAAATGCCAATTACGACACTCAAACGACTTTTTGTGGCTGGACTCGCAATGTTGGCGGGCGCTTGTGCCACTCAAGAAGTGCCGGTGGTGAAGGCGGTTAAGGTTGAGAACATCGTGCCTACTACAGAAGGTTCTTTCTGCACAGTTGGATCCAAGACTTGGCTGGGCGGGATTGCAACATCTCCGAATGCTCCGCAACACGCGATCGGTAAGTGCAAACACCCATTGTGGAAAAAGTCAGACGTAATCGTTTTGTATTTTGGTGACGATGGCGCTCAGGCGTCCCAAGAATTCCTTGCTGATGAGCTGGATCGCTTTCTCAACCCATCCATGTATCTGACGCATGAAGAGGTCGCTGAAATTGCAGCGGTTGAGTGTGCGCAAGGAGCCGATTGCGATGTGGAATTGGCACTTCTGCGTAAAGGCGCTGTTGTGCATTTCGCTGTCGACGCCGATACGCCGCTGGATCAATCCGAAGTGGAGATGATTAGGCGCATTGCCGCAATAGCTAAGGCTAGGGGGGCCAACATGTATGTAGTTGGTCACACAGACAGCACTGGCACAAACACACACAACAACGACCTCTCAATACGTCGTGCTGAATCAGTCAGAAAGCTCCTGATTGAGCACGGCGTCGCGCCAGACAACATCCTTGCCGTGGGTAAGGCGGCCGGCTCGCCTGTTGCCACCAACGAAACCATTGATGGACGTGCGGAAAATCGTCGCACAGAAGTCACCAGGAGGTAATGAGAGATGGCAATGGAAATTAGCATGCCCAAATACGTTGACTCGCTCCCGCAAATCTTGTGGTGGGAAGCCGACGAGTTCACGGTAATCGTTTGCCTCATCGGCTTTGGAGTCATCTTTCACCAAACGATGGCATCAATCCTCGGCATGATTGTCGCGGTCACTCTCCTTAAGCGTCTCAAACGCGGCGCCCTCGACGGAACTGCTCAACACGTTCTTTGTTCGACTGGAATTGTTCCGTTCAACAAGGAATTCGACGATCTTTTGGAAAAGGAATTTTACGCATGAATCTCAAGTGGTTTGGTGCAACCTGGGCAAGCAGTATCAAAACGAATCTCGGCCTGACGATTTCCAACGTGGTGCTCGTTTTACTGCTTTTCATCGTGTACTCGGACAGCGCTTCAAAGAAGCCTGAGATCGTATTTGTCCCGCCTTCGGTCGACGCAGAAATGCGTGTAGGCATGAATTCGGCTAACAAGGCTTACATGGAATCTTTTGGGATGTACGTTGCAACACTAGTTGGCAATGCGACTCCATCCAATGTGGATTTCGTTGTCACCGTACTGTCCCAGTTCTTCGACTCTGGGAAATATCCGGATCTGCGAAAAACCATCTTGTCGACTGCTGCGACCCGCGCTTTCAAGGAAACAGCATCTGCATCCAAGTTCGAACCACAGTCCGTCCACTTCGAAGCGCAAGCGAACAAGGTTTTTGTGAGTGGTGAAATGCGCGTTGTTTCTGTGTCTGGTGGGCAGACCCCACGAGCCGTAACTTACGAGATGGAGATGAGGATTATTGAGCGTCGACCGGTGGTCTTTGACCTGATCAGCTATGACGGAATGGAACCTCATACCAAGCTGTGGCAAGAGAATCATCCTGAGATCAACCTGCAGAAGGAAGAGAAATGAGCAAGACATACATCGGATCGATACTCTCGGCACTCCTGTTGGTTGCGGCGCAGACAGCCGCTGCTGTAGATGCCCTCCCCGTTCCTGCACAAGCGAAAGCGGTACCTGCTGTTGCACCAGCTGCAGTGGGGTCAACTGTTTCATCGACTGCCGGCGCAGCCGCTGGGTCAACCATAGGTGCTGTAGCGGCCACCCCCACAGTCGCACCCTCCACAAGCATTGGAGTTCCGACAGAGCAGGGCGTAACCGCGAAAATCGAACAGCCAGCACCGAAAAAGAAGCGTCCCCTTCCCGGTGTTGGCACTCTGAAGGTCAACACAAAGCTGACGCGTGGAAGCGTGGTGCGCACAACCGGGGACGGCACCGAAACGGTGATGATCTCCAAGCGTTTCCCCAATCGTCTCGCAACCCCGTTCAGCAAGCCGCGTGTCATCGACAACACAAATGTCAGGATGCATACGGACGGTTCGAGCATCTTCATCAGTGCCACTAACGATGAGCCGTTCGTTATATTTGTGACAGGGTCATCGAATTCAGACCCGGTTATTTCGCTGACCTTGATTCCGAAGGACATCCCGGCACAGATCATCTCTTTGCAGATTGATTCTGCTCAAGGTGCTTCGCGCAAGGGGGCCAGGGTCGAAGGTTATACCCAGCAGATCATCGATCTGATGCGAACTGTGGCGTCGGGAAAATCGCCCGATGGGTATTCCGAAGGTTTGATGCCAAACATCGTGGCGCGTCAGGAACAAAATGGTTTGATCATCATTCCCGTCTCGCGGTTTTCTGGCGCCAATCTTGATATCTACAAATATCGAGTAGAGAACAGCCTGCAGGACATCGAATTGTCAGAAACATCTTTCTATCAGGACGGAGTAAGGGCGGTCTCTATTCACCCCAATACGATATTGAGAAAGGGTGAAGCCACATACGTTTATGTACTGGCCGATAAGTCTGTTCTGGACGGAGACAAAAATGTCCGGTAAGCCATCATTCACGCAACGCTGGCAGTCTATGACGCCTAAGAAGCGCATGGCGCTCGTGTTCGGCGGTGGTGCAGGGGTGATCCTGATTATCGCTAACGCGCTCGCGCCATCACAGCCATTGCCTCAAGCAGCCAAGAAGGACAAAGCAGTTTCGTCAACTACGCTCGCCATGCCCGGCACGAACGGCGATATGGCTGTCGAAAAGTTGAGCGCGAGTATCGACGCGCTCGTGCGCGAAGACAAGCAGAACAAACAGGAAATTCAGCAACTCCGCCAAGTAACCAATGCCAATGGTGGGGCAAATAATCCTCAAGTTGATGCGGCGACAGTCGCGGAATTGAGCAAGTTGCGTCAGAAGGTTGAACAGCTAGAAGCTGATCAACATAAGGAACCGTCGCTGGATGATGCACTTCCAAACGTGTCTGGCAGCGACTACTCCGGCTACGCGCCTCAGCAATCCGCAGAGCCTGTGCGCGAAACGCCGAGCTTCCGTGTCACAGGAAACTCGAAGGATGAGGAGAGCGATGACGAGGAGCGCCAGGCGCCAAAACCAGTCGTGTTCATTCCAGCTGGCTCAAACTTTGAAGGCGTACTGCTGAACGGTATGGATGCACCGACTTCAGGCGTTGCGCAGAAGAACCCTGTGCCGGCCATGCTGAGGATCAAAACAGATGCAATCCTGCCCAATCGCTATCGGTATGACGTGAGTGAGTGCTTCATCATCGTGTCCGGTTTTGGAGTGTTATCAACCGAACGCGCCCAACTCCAGACGGTGACACTTTCTTGCATGAAGAACAATGGCGAAGTCATCGAATCAAAAATGGAAGGTTATGTCGTTGGTGAGGACGGGAAAGTTGGGCTGCGCGGTCGGTTGGTCACACGCCAAGGTGCCTTGCTCGCAAAGACCTTTGTCGCTGGTTTTGCATCAGGCCTTGGAACTGCAATGACTCCGATGCCGGTGCAATCTCTCAATACAACTCCCGGCAGCACTGCTCAGTACCAAACACCAAACTTCAATCAGGTTATGACCTCTGGAGCCGCGCAGGGCATCTCACAAAGCGCACGTTCCCTTTCCCAGTTTTATCTCAACATGGCCAACGAGATGTTCCCCGTCATCGAAGTTGACGCAAACCGTCGGGTGACTGTCGTGTTGTTGAAGGGTATCGAATTGAAATTGACCGGAGAAAAACAATTATGAAGCGAATCGTTCTGGCCATCACTCTGAGCTCCATTCTTGCGGGTTGCTCCGTATTTAGCCCAGGAGGCAGTGATGAATTTGGCTGTCCTGGGATGCCTAAAGGGGTCGTCTGTAAGACTCCGCGCGAGGTCTACAAGATCACCGACAAGGAAAAGATCAAGAAGGGGAAAAACGGGGTTGGCGAAATGCCGATGTACGTGTTCGCAACCGCTCCGCAGGAAAGCACATTAGCCCCAGTGCCTGTGCTCGAACAGGCGACGGTGATGCGCATCTGGATCGCGCCTTGGGTGGACAAGAATAAGGATCTGCACTGGCCTGGTCTGGTGTTCACCCAAATTCAGCCGCGTCAGTGGCATTTCGGGCACGAAGAGTTCGATGGCGTCGAACCTCCTGTCCCTCACAAGATGTATGACTCCGTGTCCTCCGTGCCGGCACGCCCTGAGTCATCTACCGGTTCGGCAGAAATGCCGAGAAGCGAAGACGAAGTCCTCAATTAATATCAAGGAGTAAGAAATGAAATCCAAACTGAAGCACCTGTTTGCCATCCTCGCAGCTATGCTGGCGATGCTCTTTTTCGCCGAGCCAGCACTGGCCGCAACGGATACGATCTTCGCCGCAGGCGTTACCAAGCTGACCACGTTGCTGACCGGTACCGGCGGTATCTTGGTGTCCTTGGCGGCCCTCATCGCGGCAGTCGTGGCCGGCGTCAGCGGCAACATCAAAACGGCATTGACTGCACTGGCCGTGATGATCATCGCCTCCATCGGCCCATCCGTTGCTAACTCGTTCTTCACTGCGGTGATCTAACCATGCTACAACAGGCCGCCGAGATCGAAGGAAAAGACGCGCCGCCCGTTCAGCCCCCGCGCAACGGTCGGCCATTCCGACACCTTACGGTCCGCTCCTATGATCCGGATTGCAAGACTTTCTATATGCAATCCGAATCTGGGGAGACGCGGCTTGGTGTATGTTTCCAAGCCAACCCGGTAGGTGGAGCGGATGATGGCATGATGCAGCGCTTGCGCTCCATCTTGTCCACACCGCTTCCGGCCGGCTCTTTTCTTCAATTCGGGCTGTTCTCAGAACCCGATATCGACTATGCGATTGAGCAGTATCTCGCGAGTAAGGTCGCCAACAATGAATTGTTGCAGCGGCTGAGTACGCGCCGAGCAGAAATGCTTGCTAAAGGCGTTCTTGAACCTTTGCCGGGGATGAATGATGTTCCGCTTTGCCGCCAGCGCGTGATCGTATCGTTATCTATTCCATGTTCGGCAATGCCTTCCTCGAAAGAGTTCGAGAAGGAAATCAAGACCACATCTGATTACGCAAACAAGTTGAAGGACGGGTTGTCCTCGGTTGGTTTGCGGCTGGTTCAAATGGACGAAGCAGGCTACCTGGCATTGATGCGTCGTTTTTTCCATCTGTACAACAAGGACGATTCCGTCACGGACGAATACAAAGAACTGCGCGAGCAGGTATTCGGTCCCGGCGATGTCGTTGACTACGATACTGAAGAGATCCGCTTTAACGATGGCGAGTATTACTCGAAGATGCTTTCCGTCAAACACTTTCCCAAGAATGCCAGTATCGGCCTGATGAATCTTTTGGTCGGCGACCCGAAGGGTACCAGCAACCAGATCACTGAACCGTACTGGATGTCCGCCACGATCCATTACCCGGACCCGTACAAAAAACTGCAGCAGGTCCGTGCCAAACATATGCTTGTCACACAGCAGGCGTCTATCGGATTCGCGCGCATCATCCCGGCACTCAACTACAAGCGTCAGGGTGTAGATATCCTGGTTCAAGAACTGGATGGCGGGGGAGGGACGCTTTGCGAGTTGAATTTCACGATGACTCTGTTCTCGCGCGATCGCGACAAGCTCAACGGCCTCAGCACAGCATGGCTTGCATGGGCAGCTTCGTATGGCTATGAGATGCGCGAGGACAAGCGGATCCTGAAGCCGCTCTTCCATACAGTGTTGCCTCTTGGGGCCACTACAAACGGCATCTACAATCTGTTCCGTTTCAGCACCATGTCGGTGTCGCACGCCATCCATTTCTTGCCGATCATCGGGAACTGGCACGGCAGCGGTTCCAATGCATCATCAATTCTGGTATCGCGCCGTGGCACACCGGTTCTCTTCGATCCATACGATTCTGAGACCAACTTCAATGGCATTCTTGCTGCCGAGTCTGGCGCAGGTAAATCCTTCGCTGCCCAACAGTTGCTCAGCGATTGGTTGGGCAGCGGCGCGCGTGCATGGGTGATCGACCAGGGCAGGTCATATGAGAAGTTCTGCAAGGCCAATCGTGGCGAGTTCATCGAGTTCTCTGAGGAGAGCAGGATTTGCCTGAACCCGTTCACCAACGTACGGGACATCAAGGAAGATATGGCGATGCTTAAGGCCATTTTTGCCAAGATGGCATCGCCAAACGAGGGACTTTCCGAGCACATGCTTGCGGTGCTGGAAGAGAAAATATACCTCGCGTACAGCAAGAAGGTTCGCAAGGCCGACGTGGATCTTTTGGCAAGCCTGTGCCTTGATGACACTGACCAAAATGTCAATAAAATGGGTCGTATGCTGTATCCGTTTACCCGCCAAGGCATGTTTGGACGATGGTTTAACGGTGAGGCTAACATCAACCTCGATAAGGACCTGGTGGTTCTTGAACTTCAGGATTTGGCCAATAAAAAGCACCTGCAGCAGGTTGTGCTGGTGCAACTGTTTGCCAGCGTCGGCGATGCAATGTTCCTGACAGGCAAGGGCAGGAAAAAGATTTTCCTCATCGACGAAGGCTGGAGTTTGCTCAAAGAACCCGACATGGGCGCTGCGATCGAGGCGATGTATCGGAAGGTTCGTAAGGAAGAAGGTGCTGCATGGCTGATCACGCAGAACATTGCTGACCTGTACGAGTTCTCAACAGGTCGGGCAATCATCTCTTCCTCGTCGTGGCAAATTATCATGCAGCAGAAGAGCGAGGCCATCGATATGGCAATCAAGAACGGGCACATGAACATCGATGTCTACACGATGAATATGCTCAAGTCCGTGCACACAATTCCGGGGAAGTATGCGGAGATGATGATCCGCAACGGTGACAACTGGGGGATCTGTAGGCTAATCACCGACCGATTCTCGCAGATCCTGTTCTCAACGAAGGGCTGGGAACGTGATTACGTTTTCGAGCAAATCAAGGCAGGAAGAAATGTAGTGGAAGTGATCGATCAACTTGTTATGGAGGGAAAGTAAATGAGCATGAAAAACATCGCAGCAGATCCGGTTAAACGCAAGGTCATCATTATGGGCGCAGGCGCTCTCCTCGGCATGTTCGTCATGCCTCATGACCAGGCCGTCGCCACTATGGCATCCACCGTGATTTTTCCCGCTGTCGCTGCCGGCATTGGCTTCGGCATCGCGATCATGAGCGCCATTGATGTGTGGAACGCATATCGCGCGAAGAAGGCTGCTGGGGACGCACAGAAAGCAGTTGCCTAATGAGCGGCGAACCGGCAATGGATAACGAGGTAGCGAAAGAATCCAAGTTCGGCACCATCCCGGCAGTAGTCGGGGTGGTTGCCGTAGTCTTGGTGGCCTTGTTGGGGTACTACGTCACGATGAAGTATCGAGCAGGTGGTGCCTCATCCGAAATCGTTGTTCTCGACTCGCGCAAGATTCTCCATGCTGCTACCAAGCAGATTATTGACAACAAGACGCTTACAACTGAGCAGGTTGCTCAGGTCAGTGAAAAGTTGGCCAAGAACATGCAGACCTTGGTGGGGGAGTATCAGGCGGCCGGCGTGATCGTTATCAACAGTAGCGCGCTGCTGGCATACCCGAAAGAACGGGATATCACCCCGGAATTTGCCGAAAAGCTGGGGGTCAAGCTTGAATAGGTTCAGCTCAATGGTCGCTAAAGGCTCCCTGGTTGCTCTGGCCGCGATGTTCATCGTCGCGGCCTTGTTCAATTTGAGGCTTGGTTTTGGCGCCCAGGCGCAGGACTGTATCGATAGCAGTATGTTTCTGACACGCTATAAGAAGCCCGAGAAATTGAGCCGAGGCGACTATGTGGCTTTCGTCGGAAATCAGATGGGGCAGCCTTATGACGGCCACATCTTCATCAAGAAGATAGGCGCTGTGCCCGGCGACAGGGTGAAGATAGCCAAAGGCGAGCTCTTTATCAACAATGAGCTGGTTGGCGCTTTGGATGTAGCCGAAAAAGCGGCGGCTAAGCTGGGGGTGCAAACGGCCACATTCGAGCGCGATACTGTTGTACCAGAAGGGTATGTGTTCATGATCGGCACAAAGCCTCGATCATATGATTCGCGTTACTGGGGTTTGTTGCCGGCGGGCAATGTAATCGGGTCGATGTACCCAATCATATAGGGAAGATATGCGTAGTCTCGCGCTCGTAATCATTGCAATGATGCTGCTGGCCAATCAGGCAGCAGCAACTGAGTCTCTTGCGCCTTCCGAAAAGCCGGACAAGGGGTGGTTCTGGTACGAGAATCCGAAAGACGAAGAAGCTCAGCTGGAAAAAAAGAAGACAGCACCTGCCGCCGCATCCAAGAAGGCGGATAAAGAAAAAAAGCCGATGAGCGCAGCGTGGCTGCGCGAAATGCTCCCAAAGTTGCAGGAACGTGCCATCGACAACCCGACTAAGGAGAATCTGGCGGCTTATTTCTATGCAACCCGTGTCTGGCTCGACAAATCACAACGCTTTTCGGAAGAAGGGCAGAAGTTCATTTACAGCGAGCCCATGCTGGATGAGAACAACCGCGTTCCTTTGGCCGCGTTCGGCAAAGACGAGTTCATGGGCAAAGAGTTCAATTCCAAGGAAATCGCACTCAAGCATTTGGCACAAAAAGTCGGCGGTCTATTTGTATTTTTCGATTCGAAGTGCGACTTCTGTAAGGCGCAGGTCAAGATATTGAATCAAATGCAGACGACCTACGGTTTCAACATCAAGTATATCTCGATGGACGGTAAGGGTTTGCCGGGCATAAAGGATTTCGTTCCGGACAACGGCCACGCGAAGATGTTGGACCTAAAAGTATTTCCGACGATTGTGTTTGCTGTACCACCTTCCACCTACTTGGTGGTTTCACAGGGGATGATGGCTAAGGATCAGCTGGGACAGCGAATCCTGACAGCGGCATCGAGTAACAAGCTGCTGCCTGCCGACATGGATAAGGAAGTCAATCCGTGGGATCGAGGAGTGCTTACGGTGGATGATATGCAGGATGGTGCATCCGATAATCCTGACGAATTCGTGAAGTATGTGAAAGAGAAATTGAAAGACAGATATTAAGGGGGCGTCATGAAGAAAGTTGCAATCCTGCTCATTGCCGCGACAGTGGCCTTATCGTTTCCTGCTCATGCTGGAATCCAGCAAGCATTGGACAGCATGTTCCAGTCCAACGTGACCACGCCTGGAGCGTATCAAAGTGCCACGCGCGGAGGTTACGTCGGTGGCGGCATATCCCTGAGAACTCCGGTCAAGCCAATCAACCTCGTGGCATTCGATCCCCCTCGATTTAGTGCCGGGTGTGGTGGAATCGATATGTACGGCGGCTCTTTCACGTTCATCAACAAGAACCAGTTCACAGCGCTGCTCCGGCAGATAATGAACAATGCGATTGGCTTGCTGTTCCAAGCTGCACTGCAGAATATCAGTCCGTCCATGTCCAGCTTGTTGGACTCGTTCCAGAAGAAGCTTCAGGAGTTGAATGCCCTCGCGTCAAATACCTGTCAAATCGCGAATCAGGTTGTCGATTTCACCGGGCTTGGCGATGCACTATCGACCAAGGCGAAGAAGTCAGGCGCTTCGGTAGGTGCAACCACAGGCTCTTGGAGTGACCTGTTTGCTGGCGAGCATCCAGAATCACAAGCCCAGTCGAAAACTGACAATCGGACCGTGGAGGATAAGAATCCGGCCGCTGGTAACTTCACGTGGAGAGCACTTCATCGCAGCCAGGTGTCCGAAGCAATCGGGATGGTTGGTATGGTTGCCGATCCAGGGGATCCCAATGGAGTGATCGCAAAGCAGTTCATCATGTCGCTGCTTGGCACTGCGGTATCGACTTCCTACAAACCCGAAACCAATGCGGCTAACACTACTCAACCTTCTTATGACGCAACCTTTGGACCCAAATTCGGACTTGTCGATTTGATAGCTGCAGAAGAAGTGAAAGTTTATTCCTGCGCCTCATCACCTGCAGTGGGAGGAGATGCTGATGGCGAAGGCCCACACAGCTGCGTAAACGTGACGCCGGAGATTGCTCTGGACTTTGCTGGGACAATTTACTACGTTCGAAATATGCTCTACGGCGATTCGACGCAGGTAACTGTTGCCGGTATCAAGGCAGCCATTGCGGCGCACTCGCCTGACAATCCTGGCGCCAATTCGATCTATGGACGCATCGTCAACTGTTCGACTCCCGGATGTGGCATGTCGACGAAGGAGCAGAATTTCCTTCAATTGTCTGCACCAGTATTCAACATTATGAAGGATGCGCAATCTGATTTATCTACGATGCGCAGTTTGTCCGAGTACATCGAGATGCCCCTCGCAGTCATGATCGCTGAAAAGATGGGTGAGGCCACTATACGCGCAGCAAAAACTGCGTGGAATGGTGTGCCAGACGTGAATATGCCGCCAAACGTGAGAGACAACATTATCAGTCTGGAGCGCCAGATGGAAAATCTCCACCAGATAGCAGCGGAATATCGTGACCAGTACGACAAGGCGCGAGTAATGGCCGACAACGTCCGGAAGTATCTCCCCTCTGTATCTGTACAGTAAAAGCACTGAAAGGATAGATCATGGCTTTGACCGTTTACTGCATGGGCGACATGCCAATCTTCACCAGCGTGTTGAATGCGGTTGCAATGGCATTCAGCTCGTCCCTCTTCGATCCATCGCAGGGGGCAGGTGTTGTGATCGCTGGTTTGCTGATCGGCATCATCTTCATGATTCTTCCGGCAACCATAGCGAAAGGAATTGATCCAAAGCCGTTCATTTTCGCGCTGTTTCTTTTCTACGGTGGGGTCCTGCCAAAAGAGCGCCTACAGATCGAGGATGTATACACTGGTACAAGTACAGCAGTCGACAATGTGCCGCTCATTGTGGCGCTGCCGGCCAGCATCGTCGCTACTCTTTCAAAAGCAATGACTGACCAGGTCGAGACTTCCTTTTCTACAACATCAGGATCGTATCTCGCGATGGGGCAAGAAGGCTTTGTGAATCCTTTGAAGCTTCTGTTGAGTTTGCGCAATCCGCCAAACAACAAGCGCACTTTCCCGTACCTTAGCGCTTCGCTCACTGAGTTCGTGAAATACTGCGCGCCGACCGATCCGGCTTTCAACGTCAAGACGATGTCTAGTAATGCCGATATCGTTGGGTATCTGGCCTCGCTCGGGAATGTGCATGGGGTGATGACCTATTACAATTCTGCCAATCCCCAAGGGTTGGGAACTGCATGCTCCGATGGGATTACGCGGATATCAGCAGATGTAGCGGCACTTTCCGCAAGCGGTGATATGAACAAATTATTCAAGAGCCAAACTGCTGGCGAATACGCTAACAATCCATCAGCCGCAGGCGCAACATTCACTGGCTTCGAGAATGCATATAACTCTGTGACAGCTGGCATTGTTGCAAATGGCCAAGATGCTCAGAAGTTTATGGTCAACATGATCGCCATGACGCCTGTTTCCCAAGGTGTGGACTGTATCAATCAGCCCACTGGCCCAAACATGGCTGAGTGCATGACTGCAGTGATGACGCGAGAAACGATGGAACGTGCGAACGTAGATTCTGCGGCTGCTGCGAGCATCTTTGCGAAGATTGCGATTCCGACGATGAACGTGCTTCTTGCCCTGTTCTACGCATTCTCACCGATTGTGATTGGCATGGCATTCCTATCCGCATCGCATGGTATCAAGATCATTCTCGGTTATTTGATGTTCGGGGCTTGGACCCAGTCATGGATGCCGATTGCTGCTGTTCTGAATTACATGATTCAGATGCAAACCCAATATGCAATCTCATCGTTCCCAACGGATGGGGTGACGATGGAGAACTATATGCAGTTCTACAACGTCGTCACCATGAAGGTGAGCACGGCTTCTGAACTCATGGCGATGACGCCGATGATCAGTATGGCGCTTCTGTCTGGATCCATGATGGCCCTCACCAGCGTGTCTAACAAGATGGGAGGCAAGGATTATGTAGACGAGACCAATGCTGCGCCGAAGTCATTGGACAATGGATCCATTACTAGCAATGGTTCGCAACTTGTTCGTAACGCAACAGCAGAAACAGGTCAAGCAGATGGAAGAATGGCCGGTTCACCTCTGGTACAACAGACAACGGCCGGACGGGTTGACTTTGCCACGGTAGATGCAGCTGATGCTGCAGATCGGAAGGCTTCACACGACAGAGCACTCGCCCATTCAGCTTCTCAAAAGAAATCTGCTGCTCAGTCAAGAGTGAGTGGAATTGCAAAATCTGTTCAAGATCAGGAAAAAGTCTCACGAGGCGGTAGTGCAGCTCTTGCTAATATCCAAGGCACAGAGAGGAATATGATCCATGAGTATGTCTCGGCCATGGCAAAGGACAACAATTGGAATGAAAGCGAACAAAAAGCGGTTGAAACACAATTGGTGGCTGCGGCTAAGACTGGGACCCCCGGAGAGGGAGTGTTAGGGTCTGGGATTTCTCTAACAGCCAGTGCTGGTATGAAGGACACTACTGTGCAGCAGTATATGCAGAGCGTCAAAGATTCACAATCAGACACCAATAAAAACTCGTACGCTGCAAAGCAAGCTGCAACAAAGAAATTGGAGCAAATGAAGTCGCACAATATTGACTTCGGTCAATCACTGGTTAAGAGTGATCAGATGGCAGAAGAGTTTAAGTCGGCTAGTGAAGAAGCAACTTCAGCAGAAAGAAAAGCATCTGAATCGGAATCGGTTAGCCGAGGGATGAAAACTTCAAAATCAATGAAGTCAAATGAAATTGCTCAGCAACTGGTGAGCCGTTTTGGGGGCGCTAGGGCCGCGTTGAATAATTCCGATGCAGCTGCCAATGCGGGACTAAATAAAGAGGCTTTCAATGCGCAAGTTGCCGAAAAGGTCAAGGACTTGCGTAAGCATGGAGCAGTCGGGAGTGATGATGTATTAGCCGTTTCAGCGGGCCTTGAGATACTTGGCGCTTCTGGTTCAGCTGGTGCTGATCAGGTGTTGTCAATGATGCAGAATGGCGGGATGGTCGCAAAAGGCACTTCCGTTGGCATGAACGAATCCGATAAAGGTGAATTTTCCAGCACAGGAGACGCCGCTCATTCGGACGCCCAAAATGCTGGCAACAATGTTGCGGGAGCTCATGTGGCCGGTCAAACGGCTGTCAAAGCGAATAAGAAGGGGCCGAGGGTGCTGACTGAGAGTGAGAAGCAGTCAGCAAAGACGACCACTTCCACAAAACTTGCCGAATCCGTTTCGCCTGATATCGATAGACCTGACGCGAAAACCGAAGCTGCGCAACAGATGGTGGAAGAAGCCGGGCTTAATGATGAATGGACTCTTTACAAGAAGGCTGCGTTGGATGCAGGCTTAATGATTGCTGGCGGCATGGCAGGCAAGTATGCGGGCAATTTTATTGCACGCATGCGTCAGGCACCAATCAAGAGTAACCCTGGCATGCTGGGGACCGACTCTAAGGAAATTATCGAAAAGATGGCTCAAGCAGATGCAAAAGCCGCTGCAATGGCCAAAGAAGGCATGAAGGATGGCGTGATGGCAGGAGTTGTGGTGCCGACGGTAGCCCCGAATGATGCCGAGCCAAATAAGCCAGGTGAAGAATAATCAACAGCTGCTAGTGGCTAAAGCGAACCACTGGCATTGCTGTTGATTTGATTGCTTGTCGCACCGTTAATCCTTTTGCGGTTCCTGCTTGAGTTGCATGTCGGCAAAAGTGGCTTGGATTTCTGGGCTGAAAAACGGCTCATTGAGAAACTTTTCGGCTTGGGCTTTAGATTGAATGGCCCCTCGCTCAGTTGCTTTCTCATAAGCTTCTTGAGTTCGACGCAGTTTCGCGTCAATCTCAGCTTTCGAAGAAGTAACATGAGGCAGCCACAAAAGCCGGGGGTCAGCTTGTGGTGTAGTCACGATCGAACGGATGGCGACTACAGCTACAACCCCACCGAGCAATCCAAACAGGTAAGGCAGAACGGCGGACTTTTCCTTTACTTTTTCCATTTTAGTCATCCTCTGAGAATAGCCCCATGTAACAAGCTTGCTGTTGTCTCGCAACCATTGGGCATGGCTCCTCATCTTCACAGTTATTTATAGTTGATGGCTTTACATCATTGCGGTGCGCGCGCTTCTTTTCTTCGCGCCGATTGAGCAGCCAAAACACAACTCCCAACGCGATCACAATTACCAGAGCGATATCGATATTCATGGTTATTTCTCCTTCATGTGAGGATTATACGAATTCAAGGATTTCCACGAAGCTGAATTTGCGCAATAGTGGGTTCAATTCAAATTGGCTGAAAGAGTGACAAATTATCACTTGACTAACACTGTAAATATAAAAGAAAATTGCAACCGCCTCCCGCCTGGGGCATTTTAAAGACGTAGGGCATTCAAACGAGCCGCAAGGCCATCGAGTAGTACCAAACAGCAAATCTACCAATTGAGCCGAGCAGGGTAGTACCTGTGCTTTTCTGAGCACACGTGCGACCGTGTTCGGTCTTCGCTTTTCCAGTCCAACTGGAGAACGTCGCAGCACGCAGCTGCATTCAAAACCAACCCGGATGGGAGTTCGTTACCCATCTGGGTATCGCTCCGTCTGGGGTTCCTGCGTGGGGTCCTCAAAGACTCCTTTTTCACCAGGAATCTTCGAGGATCCCATCCGGGGTCTGCAATTAACCTAAGGAGCAAAATGATGGATCAAAATCATCAACGTCCAAACGTTGTGAAGCGTTCCGGCGCTGTCGTTGATTTCGACGAAGCCCGCATTCGTAATGCCATAACCAGAGCTTATCTGGATGTGGAAGGCGAGAACACACTCAATTCTGCGGCGACGCAGGACAAAATCAAGAAATTGACCGACCTGGTCGTTGGCGCCGTGACTCGTCGTGAGACGAACTCGATGCACATCGAAGACATTCAGGATCAGGTCGAACTGGCCCTGATGCGCATGGAAGAGCATGCCGTCGCTCGCTCCTACGTCATCTTCCGCGAGAAGAAGGCTTCAGAGCGCGCGGCAAAGACGGCCGCTTCATTGGTTGCCGCAAAGCCGACGATTCATGTTGCTCTGCCCAACGGTGACATGGTGCCGTTCGACCGTGACGCCCTCTTGGCTCGCATTAAGCAACACTGCAGCGGCGCCAATGCCAAAGCAGAGCTGATCGTTGCCGAGGCTGAACGTACCCTTTACGACGGCGTGAAAATCGCTGACGTGAATAAAGCTCTTATCATGGCATCCTGCACGCTCATTGAGCGGGATCCTGTGTATGAGTTCGTGACAGCTCAGATCCTGCTCGATCAGATCCGTATGGAGGTTGGCGAAAATGTCCATCTCGAAAACGGTATCCGGGCCGGCGTTGAAGCTGGAATCTATAACCCCGCGCTGTTGAGCTTTGACCTGCGCAAGCTGGAAGAAGCCATCAAGTGGGACCGTGACGAGCAGTTCCGTTATCTGGGTCTCAAAACGCTGTATGACCGTTATTTTGTGCATATCGATGACACACGTATCGAGCTGCCTCAGACGTTCTTCATGCGCGTTGCGATGGGTTTGGCATTGAACGAGAAGGATCGCGAGCAGCGGGCCATTGAGTTCTACGATGTTCTTTCGTCGTTCGATTTCATGGCTTCCACGCCGACACTGTTCAACAGTGGTACGCGCCATAGCCAATTGTCGAGTTGCTATCTGACTAGTGTTGGTGACGACCTGGTGTCCATTTACGATGGGCTCAAGGACAATGCGTTGCTGTCCAAGTATGCAGGTGGCCTCGGCAACGACTGGACCAATGTCCGGGCGCTGGGTTCCCATATCAAGGGGACCAACGGTAAATCGCAAGGCGTGATCCCCTTCCTCAAGGTGGTGAACGACACTGCTGTAGCGGTGAACCAAGGCGGAAAGCGCAAGGGTGCGGTATGTGCCTATCTGGAGACGTGGCACCTCGACATCGAGGAGTTTCTGGAACTGCGCAAGAACACCGGCGATGACCGTCGCCGCACGCATGACATGAATACGGCCAATTGGATTCCTGACCTGTTCATGCAGCGCGTGATGGAAGGCGGTGACTGGACCTTGTTCAGCCCGAATGACGTACCTGACCTCCACGATAAATTCGGCGAGGAGTTCGAGAAGGCTTACACGGCCTACGAGAACAAGTCCGTTTTGGGCGAAATCAAGCTTTACAAGCGCATCCCAGCCATTCAACTGTGGCGAAAGATGCTGAGCATGTTGTTCGAAACCGGCCACCCGTGGCTGACATTCAAGGACCCGTGCAACATTCGCAGTCCTCAGCAACACGTCGGCGTGGTGCATAGCTCCAATTTGTGCACCGAAATCACGCTGAACACGTCATCCGATGAGATCGCTGTTTGTAATCTCGGCTCCGTCAATCTGGCGGCGCATATCGGCGACAACGGCAACGGCGAGCACATCGATCACGCCAAGCTGCGCAAGACGGTTCGCACCGCGATGCGCATGCTGGACAACGTGATTGACCTCAACTACTACGCTGTTGCCAAGGCGCAAGACGCAAATATGAAACATCGTCCGGTCGGTATGGGCATCATGGGATTCCAAGATGCTTTGTACATGCTGGGCATGCGTTATGGCTCTGACATGGCGGTGGAGTTTGCTGGAACGTCGATGGAAGCGGTGGCCTATTACGCTTACGCTGCGTCTAGCGATCTGGCGGCCGAACGTGGGGTCTATTCGACCTACGAAGGCTCTCTGTGGTCCAAGGGGGTCCTCCCGCACGATACTGTCCAGATGCTGAAGGAGGCTCGCAAGGGCTATCTGAAGCTGAAGACGGAAGTGGTCGAGCGTATGGACTGGTCGACGCTTCGCGCGAAGATCAAGAAGCAGGGCATGCGCAACAGCAATTGCCTGGCGATCGCGCCGACTGCGACTATCTCCAACATCGTGGGCGTTTCTCAAAGTATCGAGCCGACGTACCGCAACTTGTTCGTGAAGTCCAACTTGTCCGGCGAATTTACGGTCATCAACCATTGTCTGGTGGATGATCTGAAGCGCGCAGGCCTGTGGGATGAAGCCATGATTGCCGACCTGAAGTATTTCGACGGTAGTCTGGCCGAGATCAAGCGTATTCCGGATGAGATCAGAGCGCTGTATTCCACCGCGTTCGAAATTGACCCGGAGTGGCTGATCGAGGCTGCGGCAGCACGGCAGGTGTGGATCGACCAGGCCCAAAGCCTGAACATCTACATGGCGCAAACGTCAGGGCCCAAGCTCGATGCCACATACAAACTCGCGTGGCTGCGTGGTCTCAAAACCACGTATTACCTGCGCAGTATGGGGGCAACATCGGCCGAGAAGTCTACCTCTCGTGCTGGGGCGCTGAATGCAGTCCAAACAGCATTGCATATCCCTGAGCCGGAAGTTGTCGGCAGGGCGTGTGATATCACAGCGGGGCCGGAATGTGAGGCCTGTCAGTGACGAACGGGAGGTGTGATGCTTAAACTCACCATACTTCCCGCCTACCGTCCCTCAGATGAGGAGCAAGAGGTCGATCCGTTGGTTTATAAACGGTTTGCTGAAGCTCGCAGTCACAGTCAGGCGCTTCTCACGAAGTATGTTCCTGACATGGTCGTCTTTCTCAAGGAGGCCGTTGGGGTGTTAGGCGGAGGCAAGTGTGGCCCGATAGTGCTCAATCTCCCAGATGAGGAGGCTGAGTTCGTTGAAGCCCAGCTTGATGACATGAAAAAGCTCGAAAGAGTTTGATGAACGGCGGCCCGAATGGGTCGCCGTTTCATTTTCTGAATTCAAATCTGCATAAATAACAGAGCAGGGTAGCGCGTGTGCTGGTTAAGCACAGTCGCGACCGTGTTTGGTCATCATTTTTTGGCAAATGCCAGAAGACGGCGCAGCCCGATTGCTGCAGTTCGAACAGGAGAATCTATCGAAAGAACGATTCAATGAAAGGAAACATCATGAACAACAAGACAGTCAGGGTTCGCAAGAGCCTGAAAAAATACAAGGCTGCCAGAACCAAGGTGAAGAAGGTCGATCACAACCATGTGAAGGCTGAATTCTACTTGGCTTCATTACTGGCCATAGCTGAGAATCTTTCAGCCGGGGCTGTAGCCGCTTTCGTCGCTCACTGGTATTTTGGTGATGGCGGGAGTAACATAGACATTGTTCTCTACTTCGTTGCGACAAGTTTGTACGTCGTCAGCGTATGGATGCGTAGCATCCTGGCAGAGAAGAATGCAAGATAAGGAGACTTTATGCACAGCCTAATCCAAGCTGCACCGATCATCATCCCAACGGTGGTGTTCATCGCAGTGTGCGTTATTGCTGGAAACGCTGTTAAGCGAGAGCGAGAAGAAGAACGCTCCACTCATCGGCATCAACACGGTCACCGTAAACATGCATGACTGGCCGCCAACCCGATAGGGTTGGCGTGTCCACATGCCTCCCGCCTGGGGCTTTAAAGACGCAGGGCATTCAAACTGGTCGCAAGATCATCTGGCAGTTTCAGAACAGTCAAAATCCGTCCACTGTTTGAGCAGGGTAGTGTCTGTGCTTTCTACGAGCACATGCGCGACCATGTTCGGTCTTTGCTTTTCCAGCTCAGCTGGGGAACGACGCAGCACGCAGCTGCATTTCAAATCTAGCCCACGTTAATTCTGACGTGAGTTATCCAACGGGGGACGCCCCTGAACTTCAGTCCAGCCGCGTAAGTGGCAAAGACTGCTTTTTTCGAAAAAGGAGAAAACCATGAGCAATCAACAAGCTCAAGCAGCACCCAAGAACGTGATCATGATCAGTGTCCAAGCGTCGATGTTCGGTGGCTACAAGCGCACTACCGAAGCCGACATCACCGCTGCCGGCGGCAAGTTGCCAAAGACGGACATTCTGACCAAGGGCGGGAAGCACATTTTCCCGACCGATAAATTGGCCGCCTTCAACCGCATCAAAAAACAGGTTTTTCGTGGCCTGTGGGAGTTCGGGGTCAAGTCGTTTGGTAGCGGTAACGTCATCGCAATATGCGAGGACGACCTGCAGAAAGCTGAGGATCTGCTGGATTCGGCAAAAGTCGAGTTCTATGCAGCCTTGGACGATTTGCGCCTGAACTACGACAAGTACATGGATGACTACATCAACGCCCAGCCCGACCAAGCAACGAAGGACATCATCCTGCGTTCCAAGTTGAGTATGGATGATGCGTGCAGTCGTTTCCATTTCACCTACGATACTTTCATGCCTACCCCGGTGGGCAAGAACGGTTCTGTGGAAAGCATGGCCGCAAAGCTTACCTCGCAGTTGTATGACGAGGTGGCCAAGGCAGCCGAGGAAGCATACGACCAGTCGTTCGCACCGATGGACAGCAACAAGGTCCGTCATGTCCGTCGTGTGGGTCAGCGCGCCAAGTGGCCTTTGGTTGCTTGCCGCGAGAAGCTGAAGAAGTTGGCGTTCCTCGATCCTAATGTGCAAGGTGCGATCGAGATCATCGACCACGTTCTGACGCACACGCAACAAAACGGTTGGGTTGATGATGAGCCCAGCAACCCGTGCGCAAAACGTTTGCACGGGCTCGTTGTGCTGATGACAGATGCTGAGAACTTTGCAGCCGGAGCCGCCAAGGTGAAGGCAAGCGAATCGCCTGCAGATGTCATCGACAAGCTTTGCGGCGTGATCAAGCCGGCCGATCTTCTGGATGCAGTAGTTCAGCAGCCCGTGGTCGAATCGGCACCGGTCGTGATCGCAACTGTGCCTTTGCCGTCGGCCAAACCGACGGTCGAGAGCGCAGCCAAGGAGGATGAAAATGTCCAGGGGGAGCATTCCCAGGTCGCAATTCCGCCGGTGGCACAGCCGAAGAAGCCGCTTCACACGCAGTTCTTCTAAACAGGGGGGAGCATGAGCAATCCATTTCTCAATGCGCTCCCCATCATCATCAACGCCCTCAGCGATACGCTGGGGGTGAAGGTGATGCTGAATGCGGGGAATCCGCGCACGGACGGCAAGATCGTTTACTTGCCCGCCATTGACGCAAACGACCCGAGAAGCTGCATCAAGGCGCTCGGGTTCAGCGTGCATGAAGGTGGTGGGCACTGTCGTTTCACTGACTTCACGGTGCTAGAAGGTGGTCTGATGCCGATTGAAAAGTCGGTTTGGAACATCCTCGAAGACATCCGTGTCGAAAAGGCAATTTCCGGGGTATATCCTGGGGCTCGTCTGTATCTGTCCGATATGGTCGAGTTGCTGGTGGAGGACGGGTTCTTTGGAATACCGAAAGGTGATGAGAGCCCGACTTCTTTGATGCAGATGTACATGCTGTATCAGCTCCGGCTTAAAGTACTCGGTCAAGAAGGCATCAAGCCCTTGTCCGAGGCTGTGGGCACGCTATTTGAGGAGAACATCCCTCTCGGCATGCGCGTGCGGCTCGAAGCCTTGATGTTCGAGGTGGAGAACTGCAGCAGTTCACAGGACGTTCTGGACCTTTCGCGCGTCATTCTCAGAATGATGCAAGAGGAGGCGAAGAAAGAAGAGGAGAAGGAGAATCGTCAAGGCTCGCCCGAACAGGGTGGCGACGGTCAACCGGATCCGGGGCAATCCAACAAAGGCAGTGGTCAGCAGCAGGATCAAGGCCAAGACAACCCAGCTCCGACAAATTCTCCTAACCGGGGCCAAGTCGAAAAGCTGGACGGCAATGGTAAACCGAAGGCGTCAGAAGTCATCAAGCAGATTATCAGCTCCGGTGACGACGAAGCCATCAAGGGTGTTGGTGAAATCTTGGCCGAAACATTGGCTCAAGGCACAGCAACCGGCGATGAGCCTGCCAGCGCGGTCCCGTTCAGGAACGTTCCGTTCCCGGCGGCAAAGGATGAAAATGTCACCTATCTCGATGAAGTACGGAATCGGGTGGCTGGCGCAACCAATGCCCTGAGAGTGCGTGCGCAATCGTTGTTGCAGGCTCAAACCATGACGACAAGGCGAAGTGCGTATTTTGGCACCAAGCTGAATCTGAAAAACCTGCATCAGGCGCCACTCGGCGGCCCCGTGTTTATCAAAGAACATAAGGGCAGTTCAGTGGATACGGCGATTGAGGTACTGGTCGACCGTTCACCATCGATGAGCCGGAACATGCGAATCAGGGTAGCGTTGGATGCCGCGTTGGCGACAACGATGGCATTCAACCGTCCTGACGTGAAGACTGCGGTACTTGCATTCCCGTATCTCACGAAGTCCAATGCTGTACTGAAGGGTTGGAACGACTTGCCGGCTGCTGCGGTATCTGCTTATAGCAGGATCGGAGTGGGCGGCAATGACACCCCTATGGCGGAAGCCATGCTTGGTGCATGTCTGTCTTTGATTCAACGACCTGAGAAGCGCAAGGTCCTCTTGGTCAATACGGATGGGAAACCAAGTAATCTTGGACAGGCACGCTGGGTCATTGATCTGGCACGCAGGTCCGGGATTGAGGTGCTGGGGCTGGGCATCGAACTCGATGTGTCATCTGTATTCGGCCGTGAATGGTCGGCGTCGGTGAGCACGGTCGGGGATTTGCCCGTGGCCATGATCAGTTTGCTCGACAGAGTAATGCTGAGAAAAGCTGCCTAACTTGAAGACCCGCGAAAGCGGGTCTTTTTTTTGCTGCTCGAAAAAACGACTTCGTAAATCGCGCACTTTCCATATACTTGGGGCCGGAGATAAAAAACATGCATTTCTTGCGAGTAGTGACAAAGCCGGATCTGGAATGCCCAGACCATTTCATCGTTCAGTGGACCAACACAAAAATGTCCACACGTACGCCTTTGCGCGTCTACGTACCGAGTGATCGCGAAGACAGAGGCATCATTGCCGAGCTGTTTGCGCTTCAATACTTGCTCGAAGTGAAAGAGGTACTTGGTCACAACCAGGCAGGCAATGCCGACATTAACCTGATCGTTTCGTTTGGCGCCATCAAGAAATTGGACAAAAAGGGGTCAGCCAAGCGCTGGTTGGTAGACTATGCGAAGTTTCTGACCACGCGCTTCAAAGGTTGTGTAATTGATGTCGATAAGGATGAGCGTTGGTTTGGCGCAGATGCACCTATCGATACTTTGGATGCGACCTTACCGATCCCGGAGACTATTCGAGTACACGGTTTTGGTGAGGTATCCGTTTCATCGCACATCGTTGATCAATTCGCCGAACGAATGGAAATCAATCCTGAGAAGCTTGGTGAAGCATGGCGCATGCTTCGCAAGATCGCTTGCGATAACCGTGTGCGTGAGATTCAAAAGACTCGCATTGCAACCCGCATGAAGTACGCCAGCAAAGGGCGTGATGAAGGTCGATATTTCTATCTTCCGAACAAGGAAACGATGATGGTTGTGGCTAACGACGCCAACAACCTTCCGAAACTCGTCACGGTTTACAAAATCTGTTGGCGCGATTAAGATTAGGAACGCCTGCCGCCTCGGGCGCGAAAGACACAGGGCATTCCAACCAGGCCGTCCCCGGCCGCTAGCTTCACCAGCAAACCTATACCGTCGTCACCGATCCAGAGCTTGGTAGTGCATGCGCTTGTCGAGCGCATACGCGACCGCGTTCGGTCATCGGTTTTTCAGCCATGAGCTGAAAGACGGTGCGGGCCGTTCCCCGCAGTTCGAACTTGTCCGTCTCGCAAGAGGTGGACGTTCTCTCTCAAGGAGAAAACATGCTTAGCAAATTTGGGAACGTGGTCTGGAAAGCGAAGGTGTCGCATGAAGGGCTATGAGGTAACCAAGATAGGCCAGAATCGCGGGATACCGCGCGTATGGCTGGAAGGCGTCAAGGCATTGGTGGCTGGTTTCCTGCCAGGCAAGCGTTATGAGGCCCGTAAGGATGCCGACAAGTGCATGCTGGTGTTGGAGCTGTGCGAAACCGGCTGCCGAATCGTTTCCAAGAAGACCCGAGGTGACAAAGAGATTCCGGTCATTGACCTGAACTCGGCGGAACTTCTGTCTATCTTCGAGGGGATTGAAACAGTGCGCGTGATAGTGCAGTCCGGCAAAATCTTTATCATGCCACTGGCCACTGAGATCGCTGCTAAGGAGCGGCTCAATCGCATCAAAACCAAAATGGCCAACAACGAAGCAATCACCATTGGTTCGCTGTCTCACGGCGGTGGTGTGCTGGACGAAGCGCTGCATAACGGACTCAAGGACGCAGGAGTTGAAGCAAGGCTTGTGTTCGCCAACGAAATCCGCGATGAATTGCTGGAGCAATCTGCGATGTACAACGATGCATGGGATAAGGATACAATTCCCCTCGTTGCTCCGATGCAGGAAATCGTGGCAGATCAGTATGCGATGGGGAAACTGCCAAAGTCTATTGATTTTTTGACGGCAGGGCTTCCATGCTCAGGTGCATCAGTGGCGGGCAGGGCCAAGCGATCTTTGGCGCATGCAGAAGACCACCCGGAGGTAGGGCATCTGGTGGTGCCCTTCATTGCGTTCATTGCACGATTCCAGCCAGTTGTCATTGAATTGGAAAACGTTAAGCAATATGCCAATTCTGCGTCCTTCAGCATTTTACGTAACAGCCTGCGAGATTTGGGCTATGACGTACAGGTCGAGAACCTGCAGGCTGCCGACTGGAATGTATTGGAACATCGAGAAAGAATGTGTATGGTTGCTGTTACCAAAGGGCTGTCTTTCGACTTCTCAAAGGTGCACCGGCCAGAAAAATCATCAGTGCGTATCGCTGACATCCTCGACCAAGTCCCCGATGATTCTCCCATGTGGAGCGAGATGAAGGGGCTGCGTGCAAAAGAAGTCAGGGACAAGGCTGAAGGCAAAGGCTTTGCCATGCAGATCGTTACAGCATTTGATCAAAAGTGCCCAACGATCACCAAGGGCTACGCTAAGGTCAGGTCCACTGATCCAAAATTGCAACACCCCTCAAACCCTGATTTGCTACGCCAGTTTACGCCGGCGGAACATGCAAGGATCAAGGGGATACCGGAAAGAATCGTGACGGGCCTGTCTGCTACGCTTGCGCACGAGTTGCTTGGACAATCTTGCTGTGTCGCGCCGTTTCGTGCGGTAGGCAAGGCGATCGGCGACGCCCTGAAACAAGCCTCGGAAGCTGTCTCGTTCCACCAGCTTGGTAAGGCTGTCGGATGAACCAATCAAAAATCCACTCTGCCTTCGGGCGGAGTGGTTTTTTTTGAACTTGACATGATTTTTCACTGGAGTAAGATTCCGTTCAGTGCCAGCCGCCACTGGCCTCACAATGAACGGCATTCAAACCCCGCCGTAAGGCGTCAGCGTTATCCCAAACTAGCCCGAGAGGGCGCTTTCAAAATCTGGAAGAGTCGAGCTTTCATGCGTTCTTGCATGGATTAGAGTTCGTATCGGAGTGAAGATTCTTGTCACCCTTGTGGTGATACAGACCGTCGGTCCTTTGTGGCCGGCATTTAAACTAGCGCGTTGTAATACGTGCTGCGGCGTCCTGGTGCCGCTGTTGCTCCCCGAGAGGTAGAGCATTCAACCTGCCGAAAGGCGATCCCCTAGAACGATTAAGAGCTGCCACAGGCCCAGCCTGCTGGTACCGCCTTCGTTCGTACTGAGCCTGGTTCAATGGCAAACAATTCGACTCCTCCTGAGTCGTGAGTCCCGCTCCCGGTCGTGCGCTTGTCGCATGATGCCTGGTCGAGTCGGGACAAGATTTTGCTGGGCCGTCATCTCATCGACGACTCGGCAAAGAATCAAGCCGTCCGGCTTGATTCAACTTGCTCCTAGTCCTGAAAAGGATGACGAGCGTGTTCCTCGAAAGGGAAAATCATGAAAGACCGTTACATTGAAGCAATGCGCGTCATGGGTTCGGATATGGCAAACACCATGTTCAATCATGTATCCCTGACCCAGCGTCAGCTCTGGCTGACTTCTGCGAAGTAACACGGTAACCCTCCCCATCCTGGCGATGGCGGGGGGTCCCCCTTAAGGCCATTTGCAATAGTGGGCTCAAGGGGGATCCCCCCCACTACCAGGAAAAAGGAGAGCACCATGTTCGCACGTTTTGCATTCGTTGTCGGCTTCATCGTGGTAACGGTGACGTTCGGCGGTGGTGTGATGGCGCAAGCCATGCGCATTACCGAAGGAATGGCCCCATCCCACGTTCAAATGACAAATCCTTGAGTCGCTAATTATGGAACGAGGAGGAATCATGAAAAACTCAACGTCAGTCCAGCCTTTGACGGACATCGACAACCAGCAGGTCATTGATCGACTGGTTGATGAAGGAGCTGATGCAGAAGCCGCTAGCGGGCTGGTTCATCGAATCAGTCACGGTAATGGCCCATCCAGTCTCTTCGACGCAGCTGCACTCAAATCAATGTCCGATTTGATCGTCGCAATCGGTGGTCGTCTTGAATCTGTCAGTTGAACGAAAGCGCCTCATACAAAGAACGTATGGGGCGCTTCTAATTTGTACTTTAGGAGTGCCAATTAGAAGCGTTCCATCGCTTACAAAATCCTGCATCACAAAGTCATGCTTACGGCATCGACCGCAGGGGTGGTTTTTCAGCGCAAGCTGAGAACGGCGCAGCCCGTAGCTGCATTTCAAACACGCACAGCGTTCTAACGTCTGTGTTCTTTCTAAACCCGTATGGGGCAAGCTCCCCTTACGGGGAACTTGCCTCCTTTCCGGAGGCAATCATGGAAAAAAATGAAGTCGCACGAGTTGCCCGGCTATCAGCTATGCAGACAGTCAAAAGTTTGCATGGCGAGTTCGGCGATATTGTGCGAAGCGCTTTGCCAATCGCATTGGCCGAGACAAGACAGGATAGTAAACCTGCGCCCATGTATCGTCGGGCGTACGTTGAAACTCCAGTCAAGCAACCCGGTAACTATGGCCAAGCCACTATGGAATCTGCACGGTGGCGCGGGAAAAAAGGGGCATGTCTCGGCGTCGCTCGAATGTACAAGAGTGATGATGGTGTTTTGCTGATTGAGCAGTACGGAACCCAGTGTTCCATGCTGCATCGAGCTGAACGCTTCGAGCACTCCATGTTCGACAAAGGCACACTGGTGAAAGCCGGAAGTGCTCCGTGGGACAAGTTCTACCCGGCAGAAGGCGATTTGCACACGGTTATCGCCAAGATGCATGGGAAGGGATGGCGGTTGATTACTGACCACATTCCCAACAAGCAGTTGGAGTTACTCCCTCTTCCTGACGTTCAGGATAAGGAGGTGCGACATGTCTAATCTGTCGCTCTTCTCCGAATCGGAGTTGGAGATCCCGCCGCAATTCTGCAAGTTGAAGTATCCGTCAAAAGGATTTAAGGAAAGACTGGCGGCTTTGCGGAAAATGAAGCTTCCAGAGCAGCTTGACTTGTTCATGCAGCGCTTGAAGAAGCCATTGGTGAAGCTGTCAAACAGAAGCACCAAGCGGGGCCAGGGTGAGTGGGAAGATGCAAAAACCTTCCAAGGCAGTATCACAATCACCGAACGGCCACGAACAGTCGACATAGCTGCACTTGCTGGGTTTGACTGGTCCAGCGAGGAGATTCGCGCGCTTCACAGCAATCTCTTCCTTGAATCTATGGAGGCATTGCAGGCGGAGGGTAATCCTGACGAGAAGTTGGACATTCTTGACTGGGTATTCTCGCCGACGTTCATCGACAAAATGGGTAAAACCTACGATGGCCGTCCCTGCCTGATTCGGCGCCACGCCAAGGACATTCCATTCTCATTCTGGAATTGCTGCCTTGCTGTCGGCATCTACGATCCTGACGAGTACCGGGCTGGCATGATCAAGTATATGGATGGAGACATCCGTCAGAAGCTTGAGAAGTTCATGTTGATTCTTACCGGTGCAAATCACAACTAACTAGGAGACACGATGAAAATCGTTCCAACTTCATTGGCCGAACTTTTCGGTCACGGCGGGAAACCGCATCCCGGCCTGCCTGCAACTGTCTTTCTCGAAAAGATGGTGTGGGAAGGTAATGAGCCTCAAGATTTGTTGGAGCTCAAGAAGCTGATCCCGGTATCCAATCCGGATTATCGCTTCAGGGCAAATATGGTGCGCGACTACAATGCGTGGTCGCTCTTCATGCAAGGAGCATTCTTCCTTTATGGCCCGTCGCAATGCGGCAAAACTGAATTCGTGCGGGAGCTTTGCAGCCGTCTTAATGTGCCGTTGTTTCAGATGACGGTGAATTCCGAGACGACGCTCGCCGAAATGTTTGGTCATTACGTGCTCGCGGAAAATGGCGAGACGATGTTCAGATATGGCCCTGCCGCTCTTGCTGCAAAGTACGGGGCGATGTTGCTGCTTGATGAGTTCGGTCGTGGTTCCCCAGGCGTTATTGTTGGCCTTAACGGGCTGATGGACAAAAGGGCATTCACGATTACTGGTAACGGGGAAACAATAATCCCGTCGCCAGACTTCAAGCTGATGTTGACTGACAACACTAACCTTTGTGGTGATGCGGGTGGCAATTTCAATACCGCAATGATTCACGACAAGTCAGTCCTCGAAAGAATCGGGATGGCGGTAAAAGTGGACTATCCGGAAGAGGAGGAACGTGAAATCTTGCGTGACTTCGCTGCGGATATTCTTCCTGAAAACCTGCTGAAATACTGGTTTGACCAGGAGAAGCTGAAGGTAACTGTCGACAAGGTTCAGAAGGAGGGGACTGAAGTTTCGCTGGATGATTTCATTTCCGGCATTCTCCAAGTTCGAGACCTGGTCCGGAAGCAATCAATCGATGGCGGCAATAAGGATCCTAATGCACTGGAGCGGACCATGTCTGTTCCGACGCTGAAGCGCTGGGTCAGTTACTGCTTGGCCTTCCATTCCTATGCCGATCAAAACGTGAGTGCGCTGCACTACTCACTCGATCGCGCGTTGGCAAACCTCTGCACCGATAGCACAAAAATTGCCATCCACGGGATGGTGACAGCAGTGTTCGGGGTGAAGGAAAAAATCGTTTAATTCGTTGTCCAGCGCATGCTGGGCTAAAGGAGGAGGCGATGACATCAACGCAACAAGTTGCTTCCCAGCACTCACCCCGTTTCGACGCGGTGTTGTGTTGGGTGGCAAAGGATGGCGCCGCAGTCTCTGCTTTGGCAGAGATTGTGAACTGTCTACTCGCTGGGCTTGATGAGGAATTGTCGAGTTCTGCGAGGGATAGGCTGGGGCAACTCGGCCAGCGTCAAAACGGTATTGTCTGTGTCGGCCCCGGCGATTATGTCGCTGGGCTGGCGCTGCTCAAGGCGGCTCAGGTGTGTTCCATTACGATTGTAGATGATCGTGATCGGCTTATAACTGACCGTAGGACCATGCGTGAAGAATTCCTGAATCGCGGCATCATGCCAGCGGAGTTCGATCGAGTGGTGGACAAGTTTGGCTTGCGCCCACAGCTGATTAAACCGGCGAGTGGAATTGCGAGTCGTTTTTTTTAACAAGGAGGATACATGTTGGAAAAATACAGCATGTTGTTTTTCCTCAGCGTGGCAGGGATATTTGCATGCATAGAAGTGCTGCGTTTGCGAAAGCAGAACAGTCCTCCTGCAAATGGGGGGCATCGTGTAAGCGAATGCAGCAATGTGTCTACGGCCGTTGTATTCCGAGACACATGGCTTGATGTTCAGCCATCACAACTTAAGGTCATCGTAATTGCCGAAGGCAATGCGCATGGCCAGTTGGTGGTGCATGGTCCGTTCAATGGTGTGTTACGTCGGTTGCTGATCTTGGACAAAAAGGACAAGGACAGATCCGGTAATGCATGCCTGAAGATGAAAACGTTCAAGCTTGCGCCAATGATTGGGGTGCAAAGTCATGCTGTCGAGGAAGCGTATGAATCCTCTCTTGCTGATGCGATGAAAATCGCAAATGTTGTCTTAGGCAAGAAAAAGAAAGCAGAACCCAAAGCCCCAGCTGTTGTACAGGCAATATCACAGCCCATTGCTGTGGCATCCCCGGTGCCAGTGCCGGAGCCAGTACAGGAACCAGTAAAACCAGTTTCTGCACAGGAGTCCGAGGCGCCGCGCGTATCTGCCGCTCACGAAGTGTTGCACAAGTATGGCTTCGAAGCACAGTACGTCGGGAAGATCTTGTCCGCTGGAATGCAACAACATACCAGACACGATCATGGTGTCCAGAAGACGTTCCAATCCTACACCGTAGAGGTTGAAACGCCCGAAGGGCCTATGACGGTTTACGGTGTAGATCTTCAGAGGGCAATGATGAATTCTGAAGTCAAAGAGGGAGATCGTGCACGCATCATTCACGTGAAAACCGAAAGGCTTCCGAACAGAATCAAGAAACATTTTCAAGTCATTAAGCTCTAGTCTGATCGGAGCTCGACATAACCACGGGACGGCGAGCAATCGCCGTTCTCTCACGCGGAACACGAGTGACACATCAAATTGTCATTTCGCAAAGCCGCAGAAAGGAAATCATGACCGTCAACAGGGCAATACTTGTGGGCCGGCTTGGCAAAGATCCGGAGACTCGCTACATGACCAACGGAGAAGCGGTAACCAACGTCTCTCTGGCGACGACCGAGAACTTCAAGGACAAGAGCGGGGAGAAGCAAGAACGCACCGAGTGGCATAATTTGGTGTTCTACCGACGCTTGGCCGAGATCGCTGGCGAATACTTAAAGAAGGGTTCGCAGGTGTACATCGATGGCCGCATTCAGACACGCAAGTGGCAGGATAAAGAAGGCAATGATCGCTTCACAACCGAGATCATCGTCAACGAGATGAAGATGCTGGGCAACAAGCCCAACAGCTCTTCTGACGATGAGCCTGGTAACAGCCGTGCCGCGCCAGCCGCGCGTCCTGCAGCACCCGCAGCTAAAGGAAACTTCGATAACTTCGACGACGATATTCCGTGAATTTTGGAATATTCGATGTCGACTGGCTTTGTATCTAACGTCAGCAACTACAAACACCCCGAAAGGGGTGTTTGTTTTTCTCAAGGAGACAATGATGCAGCAAACACTTCAAGCATCGCAGCATCGGGCAGCAACTGAACCCGAACTGATTCAAGCCATCAAGGCAAATGAAGCGACTACAGGTCGCCTCGGACATGCGTTTATCGCCCGCAAGAATGGTGAGCTCAAGACAGTCATTCTGACCGTCGAAGGGGGCTTCCTGATTGCGGACGGGAAAGCGCTGTTGGACCTCAGTGAAGTCGAAGTACTGGCTTACCCCGTCAACTGAAACACTCGCCGGCCTTTAAAGGGTCGGCGGCTGTTCACCTTGACTTGCCACATGGGAATAGTAAGATGTGCGGGCCTGCCGCCTCGGGCATGAAAGACTCAGGGCATTCCGAACCCATCTCATAGACACAATGTAGCTCGCACGAGCAATTGCTGTCTCTGTTGCAAACATAATTCGATCGAGACTGTTGTTACTGTCCTTGGTACACCGAGGATATTCGCGACCGCTTTCGGTCTATGGATTTTCAGCCCTCGGGTTGAAAAGGGCGCCGACCAATCGGCATTTCAAACTTACCCGGATGGGAGCATTCCCTTCCGGGGATCGCTCCGTCTGGGGTTCCTGTGGTGGAGTCCTCAAAGGCTCTTGTCAATTCAGGAATCTTCGAGGACTCCATCCGGGGTCCTATAACCAGGAAATAAGGAGCAACAAAATGGCAACTTCCGAGAATCAACAACCCAAATCCATCGAAGCATTTTTGGAGGAGGATCAAACTCAGCGTGGCATCGAGTTTGGAGATGCTCTTTCATTGTCTGCGCATCCAGCGCTGAAAGATATGGCGTTCTGGATGGCAAATAATCAACTGACTGCTATGGGGGCTCATCATGCATAACGATCTGCCTCCAACTGCGGCCCGCATCCGCGTCGAAGACAAGCGCATCATTAATGGCAAGGCCGATGTGAATCAGCTGGTGCCATTCGCTTACAAGTGGGCATGGGAAAAATACCTCGCCGGCAATGCCAATCATTGGATGCCTCAAGAGGTCAGCATGTCTGCCGACATCGCCATCTGGAAGAACCCGGTAGGGCTTTCCGAAGACGAACGTCGCTTGGTGATGCGCAACCTTGGCTTTTTCAGCACTGCTGATAGCCTGGCTGCCAACAACATCGTGCTGGGAACCTATCGTCACATCACTGCGCCCGAGTGCCGCCAGTATCTGCTGCGCCAAGCGTACGATGAAGCGATTCATACCCACGCCTATCAGTACATTGTCGAATCACTCGGCATGGACGAAGGCGAGGTCTTCAATATGTATCACGAAGTCCAATCGATTCGTGACAAGGATGAGTTTCTGCTGCCGTTCATCGACACACTGACCAATCCTGCATTCAAAACAGGCACCACGGAAAACGACCAGAAGCTTTTGAAAAGCCTGATCGTGTTCGCTTGCATCATGGAAGGCCTCTTCTTCTATGTTGGCTTCGTGCAGATGCTTGCATTGGGCCGGCAGAACAAGATGACTGGTGCTGCTGAGCAATTTCAGTACATCATGCGCGACGAGTCGTTACATCTGAACTTTGGTGTCGACATGGCCAACCAGATCAAGCTGGAGAATCCGCATCTCTGGACGCCTGCATTCAAGGGCGAACTGATCGAGATCTTCCGCAAAGCAGTGGATCTGGAGGCGGCGTATGCAGATGACACCATGCCTCGCGGCGTGTTGGGGCTGAATTCCGGGATGTTCAAGGAATACCTGCGCTTCATCGCGAATCGTCGTTGCCAGCAAATCGGTCTTGAGGTACTGTATCCGGGAGTAAGCAATCCGTTCCCTTGGATGGCAGAGATGATCGATCTGAAGAAGGAAAAGAACTTCTTTGAAACTCGCGTCACCGAGTACCAAACTGGGGGCGCATTGTCGTGGGACTGAAAAATTTGTTCATTCGCGGACACATAACCCCGCCCTTTGGACACATAATCCTGCCCCAGCGGACACATAACCTTGCCTTGATTCCGAAAGGGACTGATGGCAACTCACTGGAGGGAAGGCAACAACATGACCACTCGCAGAGCGGCGCATAGTTTAGCGTCACACATCTGATGGTGGAGATTTCAAAAACTGAGAAAGGCCGCGAAAGCGGCCTTTTTCTTTTTGTGTGCTCGCGCAGTATCGTCGAAGCAATATCAGGAATTAGCGTTTTGCTTGATGATCCAGGGGACAATACCGATGAGTTTCAGAACCGCATTTCTTACTGGTGTAGAGCCAATCTGAATCTGACTTAACTTGAGAGTAAATTCAGGGTATTTTTTATTGCTGCAAAGCAGCTTCACGGTTCCATCCAAATTGAGAATCACTCTGCGCAAGAGCTTTCTGTCGTCGGCTGAAAAAAGGTAAATCTTGTTGTCTTCGAGAGTATCAACAACGGTGTCCACCGCAATGACATCACCAGGATTGATGTCGTCAGACATGGCATCACTGGAAAGTGGGTACAATTCAATCCCGTTGTGACGCATCCTCAATGCAGACGAAATAATTCCTTCGTCAAATTCAATTTTCCCAAGTAGTGATCGCTTCCCACCTTTACTGCCAGCGTCATCAAAATTGCGGATAGGCAAAACAAGAGATTTCCTCTTGCGGGTGATGCCTTCGAATGGCATGCGGCCTAAGAGCTCATCGATCGAAAATCCAAGGTCATCGGAGATGAGCACAAGATTGTTTATGTCCGGCAGCCCTTTCCCTGAAACCCATTTACGAGCTGCAGAGATAGACACTTCGTATCTCTCGTGTACCCATTTTTGGCGCCCGTAGTGCATTGCAGGCACATCCCGCATGTCCAATGCCGTGTTAAATGCGGCCTTGAAGTCATCCAGAATGGATTGTTCAATAACCCTTTTTGTGCGATTAACCCTTTTGGCACGGGGCTTTCTTTTGACTGGAGTAACCATACAGTTCCTTGGTTATTTGACATTGCATCTTCCCACAGGAAGGGCTTTCTTGACAACACATAAAGACCGACCCATAAACTCAACAATAAGTATGCAAAATTGCACATTAAGTGCCAATATTGGTATTATGAGTGCCATTCAGACGCCTCATCATGGAGGAAATGTATGTCAGACATTGCAAATTTCAACCAAAGGTACCTTGCGTGCCTTTTGGCCACGGCTTATGGGGATTCTCAGTCGGCCTCCTTGCAATTTAATATTGAGCTCAGGGCAATACGTGAGTTGATGAAATTGCCCAGCCGCTCACTGAAATCCATTGCTCAATCACCCGTACTTATTGCCTCGCCAGCGTTCCAAATCTCCGATCTACGTCGTGTCACGTTCCAAGAAAGGACCGAGCATATCGAAGATCTGAACTTCGATTATCTGTCCACGGTCCGGCACATTGCCGCAACTGACATTCGCCTTGCGATGTTCGTGAGCAAGAATTCAAAGGAGGTGTGTGAAACAATACTTCGAATGTCGATGCAAGATCTCCGCCATGCATCAAAAGCCAATCGACTTATGTGCTCGTGCACTATCAGCAGCAAAACCCTTCAACGCGTTGACTCTGTTTCTACAAATCTGACGGAATCTTCGTTCATGATGCATCTGCCGATGCTCGCAATGCCTGCAATTTCAGGAGCTATCGCATGAACCTCGCAGTCAAGCCAGTCCTGGCTGGCGGGCAAATGGCAACCGTTCCAAGCAAAACTGGCGAAGAAATTCGGTCGCTATTGTTGGCAAGCCGCGCTGCAAAACTTGGCTCACGTCCACCTGTCATAGCCGCACTTGCCGAGATCAGCCAATCCAAGGCAAGGGCCATATACCGTGATGTCACAGGAACCGACCCAATCAAGGGTCAAATGCCAAGCGATATAAGCTTCTATATCTCAAATGTGAATTGTCATTTCGAGTCTGTCTGGCTCGCACAGGCCTTCAAATCTCTTACCCATCCCGATGACGACCATTTTAAGCAGTGCGAATGCCTGTTTACTGTGTATGAGCAGTACCTGAAGCATTTCACTTCGCCAGAAATCTCCTTTGACAGGTTCTTTCTGCTTATCCGAAACATGTTTTACGGGAATCAGATCAGCCTACATCGATGCAAAGAGTGCGGATGTGGCAAATTGACGGTCCAGTCCTGGGATCCAACAAGATCAGTAAAGTGCCCAGTTTGTCACTTGACGGGGCAACATCCGCAATTCAAGTAGTTCAAATAATCGCTGCTTCTTGCAGACGGATGCGCCATGTATATTGGTAGCATCTGAGCATGATTCCGAACCTTAAAAAACTATACCGCGCTATCTTTTTTGACGGCTACGACCCAGCCACTAAGGCATCAGGGCCAGTATCGTCAATCGCCGTTCCAACATCAGCGCCACGATATCCACCTCACGATCAGGGACTGCCTATGGCATCGGTCGATGCCATCATGGAGTCGCAAAAGCCGCTGATTGACAGAATAGAGAAAACGGCCGGCCTTCCTAAGAGCGAGTTCGACGAGCGTTTCCTGCCCGTCATTCAGAACTTGGCAGCCTATGCACACCTTTTGCCGGCTACCAAGACTGGCCACCATCGAGGCCCAGGGGGGCTTCTCAGGCTATGTCTGGAAATGGGGATGTACAGCCTGCAAAATGCCAATGCAACCATCTTTTCGGACAAGGGGGCGGCCACCGCAGAGCTTCGATTCAGGATGCATCCTCGTTGGGTTTATGCGAGTTTTATTGCAGGTGTTTGTTCTGAACTGTACCGGCCTGTTACCAACATGGTTGTCACGGACGAGAAAGGCGAGAAGTGGCCTTCGTTGATGTGCACCCTTGTGGAATGGGCGTCAGAGAGGTCTGGCAAGTACCACATCATCTGGAATACTCAGGATGAGGTGGATGTCGTTGCCATGCATCAGGCGACGGCCGCTTTCATCCTCACAAAAATCGTCCCGGCGTCAGGCCTGCAATACCTGAACCAAGGAGGGGAGGTGATGACATCCCTCACAACCAGCGTAACAAATTCAACCCCTCAAGGCGTCAAGAACCAGATCCACTCGATCGTTACCGGCGTGCGGAAAAAGGTCGTTGAGCGTGATTTGAAGCGCAACAGTGAGCTTTATGGTGATTTCACTGTTGGAACCCACCTTGAGCCACACCTAATTGACGCAATGCGTAAGCTGGTCAAGAAGGGGAGTTGGGAGGTTAATGCGAAAGGCTCCCGAATCTGGAATTCGACAGAAGGGATGTTCATTGTTTGGCAGCCTGCAGCGAAAGAAATATTCAGCATGCTGAAAGAGAGTGAGCATGCCGGCATACCAACTGATGCGGACACGCTTTGCGACATCTTCCTAAGTTGCGGAATAGCTGAACCTAACAATCAGGACGGTAGATATTGGGAAATATGCATACCCGTGTCTATGCAAATATTGTCTGCGATCAAACTCGCCCGGCCCGAATTACTGTTTGAAGCTCCCGAGGATGTTGGAAAAGTATCCGGGAACATCCTTCCAAAGAATTTGGCGAAACCATCTCAGACACCGGCTTCAATTCAGCCCGTCCTGGAGTCAGCCACAATGCCTGTGGTTCAAGAGACTGGGGAAGCTATTCCCGATGAACAGAGCAAGAAAATGCCATTATCAGAAACAAGTTCCGTAGCGCCAGGTCAGGCCAGCGTGGTGACAGAGTCAAAAGCCACTGCTGACGATCCGGTGGAGCCCCCACAGGAACGACAGCAATTGGACGAAACTGCAGAGAAGCTATTCAAAAGTCTGCCGAATGACGTTGCTGACTTTCTCAGGGCAATCGTAGAAGACCATATCGATGGCAAGTCAACAGGGCCTGTATTCTCGGTGGCCGATGGGGTTGCTATTTCAGTGCAAGAACTTGAATCACATGGGATGACCAACTATACGGGGCTGGTTGTAGCTCTGCATGAGAAAAAATGGCTTTGGGTCAACGAAGAAAGGCCGGGCCTGAAAATCCATGATGCCGAATTTAGTGGGAAGAAGGTCAAATCGATCATAGTCAGAGTAGACATCGCAAGGAGTCTTGGCTTTAACTGGAAGCAGCCAAGAAAGTAAAGTATGACCACGAAGTTTGATATTGAATCGCGGCACAAGCAGAGTGTTGCAGAGATTATGAGGGCTCTCACGAATGACCCTGCAACACAACACATCTTCCTGTTGTGGCCAGTCCTTGTGCCCTTAACAGAAAGGTTCTGCAACTTTGTTTCTCCGATAATGCCGGCACTTAACGGAGAGCCATTGGTTGACTATGCGATACGTGAAGCAGTTACTGCGTATCGGGCAGAGAAAGATGACAACACCAAGCACCGGGCATATATAACTGGCTTATTGGACGCAACCATTGAATCGTTGAATGGCTTGCTTGTGCAGGGTGTGAAAAGAAAGAGCATCATCACGTGGGAGCCATTTGTCGAGCCGATGTTTACGTGGATGGTTAAGCATCAGATTGACACTATCAAGACTTCAAAATCCATGCCCAATTTACCCTCCGCTCACATGAAGCTCTCTTTGCTGGTGCACCTTCTGCCGGCCAAAGAAATCGAGTTATTTGGATTTCTGAGTAGCCGCTCAAAACCACTTCGGTAGACTTGCTGGTATTGGTAAACTGCCTTCGTTGATAGGAGACAAATCATGAACGAAGCAGATTTCGCAACAGCCCTCAAAACCATTCCATGCCCACATTGTTCGAAGGTTGGATATCTACGGCCAGAGCATCTAGTCATCAAATCGAAATATAAGGGGCACAGCGTCGAGGCGGAAGGGGAGGGGAGTGGTTGCACTGCATGTGGTGCAAAATTCATGAGCAATGAAATGACGGCGCACATGTCCAACCAGACTACCCGTATTGATCAAGGCTCTCTGACGCATTACCAAGCAGTGAACCTTCAAAGTGGCGAGGTCGAATCCCATCCATTGCAGTAAATACCCGCACGGAAATATATGTTGGCATTCAGTTCATAAATCACTTTAAGTAACACCAGGCCTCGTTCGAGGCCTGTTTTATGCCCCAACGAATTGGAATACCCAGTTAGCAGCATTCTCAAGTTCGCGGTTGATTGTGGCCGCAGGAGCTCCATTCCTCATTTTCTCAACGGCCGTTTTGACAAGGCGTTCCATGTCCTGACCTTTCACTGCGGACGGCAGAGACTTGTCTAGCTGGCGACCGTAATCTGTCAGGCAGAAGCCGTTCTCAAAGGTTACAACCCCATCTCGGACAAGCCCTTGGATAGCATCGACCCGCGTTGCTTCAGTTCCAAGCCCGGAACGAACCATCATTGTCAAAATCGAAGCTTCATCGAACAACGGAGGATGGCTGGTCGTTCTGGAACTCAATGCCGGAACCAGATCGGTATAACCGGACTGCCGATGGGAGATGTGAGGCTTGCCCATATTCAGTCCATCGTAATCCGGTGTGCAGATCATCCACCCCGCATTAAATTCATTTTCAATCCAGCGCTTCTCGTTGACAAAACTGTGCCCATTGAAATCGTAGGTGGTCCTCCTTACGTTGATCAACGCAGGGCCGATGTTTTGAAGTACCCAATTAAGCCTAACTAGCTCGTAAATCACCCTGGCGGCTTCACCCATCGAGTCCGGGCAAGACCAGCCAGAATCAGTTGGCAAAATTGCATGGTGTGCGGCAAACCCAGCGCTTGTCCCCGGCAACGAAGAGGAGGATGTGCGCGGATAGCTTATTGCCCCACTCAGGTACAGCGTCTGCGCTGCAGCATAGCCATCGGCAAGACAGACGCCTCGTGCAGCCGCATCGATCAGCAGGGCAGACAAGGTGTATGGCGGAGGCGGTTTGATCGTAGAAGTTTCATCAATCATCTCGATGCACACCCCCAGATTGCCAAACTGTGGGCGGCGCCGACCTACATCACCACTCCATGCAAATAAATCACCATCGATGACCACTTCGCCGTGGTAATACTGTTCAGGCTTGAATTGCGCGATGCTGGCTTCCCTGGATGCGATCTTGTGCATTAAGATAGTTTTAACACGCCCAATTCTTGCAGTGAAGCCGAGCTTCATCGTAAAAAGTCTGGACATGTTCATCCCGATCAGCCAATCCATCATGTGCCTTGCAATTCCAGCACGGTAGATATGATCGGTCGCTTCAATCGGTCGAAGATCGTTCAGAGCTTTACTGATTGAATCTTGGTCGAGAGCAGAAGGCCACATGCGCTTAACTGGGCCTTTGTATTTGTGCCAATCAAGGATGCGCCGACCGATTATTTCCCCTTCATCGTCTGGATCAGTTGCGATCACAACCATGCTAGCTTTCGACAACCACTGGCCAATTAATTCGAGCTGAGTCGCGCCTGACTTAGTTGGGAGCAGCTTCCACTCTTTCGGCAAGATAGGAAGGTCGGAGATATTCCATTCCTTATGCCCAAGATATGCATCAGGCGTGGCCATCCCAAGCAAATGCCCAAAACCATAAGTAACGCAGACTCCACTTCCGGTGTATGCGCCGTCTTCTTTGGTGTTGGCACCCAGGACACGCGCCAGGGTGCGCGCTTGGGATGGTTTTTCGCATAGATAGAGAATAATCATGACTACTGACCTCCGATGATTGTCGATGAGGCAATGCCTATGCAGACTCCAACAACCAGGGCGGATGTTGCTATGGTCAGCCACAACTGCCACTTAGTTGATGCGCATGGTTGAATAGCTACTGAATGGACGATGGGTGTGCGATTGATCAAGATCGGCTTGCTCAACGCTGACATCAAAGCATGATTTTTATTTCGGTTCATTTTCTTCACTCCTGACGATATTCTGGCAGGAGCGAAGAATTCCCAAAGCGAAATTTACAAAGCCAAAGGCTCCGAGCTTCCGAGAGCTTCGTTCAACAGCTCGGTTACATCACTTTTCTGTTGATAATGTGTAGTTGTGGATTGGCTAGGATTGCCAGAGTCACCAACTATCTGCGCCTCCGATTTCTGGGTCCGCTTTCTCCGCTCCGTAGATGTTGAAGCAACGACCGCACCGTTTTCTTGAATGGGTCCAGTGGCAGCAAAACGTCCTTGCTCAACAGCTAGGCCTATGACAGCCAACTCCACAAGCCTTTTCCCCCGAAAATTCGTGCGAACACGCGATATCACGGAGTGCAGCTTTTGATGCTGGTCTTGGCTGACACTTACACGGAAACGAAGTGGGCCGAGTTCTTTTTCAGACTGAGACATACATCCTCCGAGACTTAGGAGTTAGCATGGTTTTTTTTGGTTTTGCGCAAATGAGCAATAACTTGGTGCTCACCAGCCAACTGGAACCCTCGTACGTTTGAAAAGACTGGATCCTTCATCACCTTGATGGAATGGTTTTGGAACTTGTCCGTGATTGCTGCCTGATACAGGCTGGCTCCACCACCAGTCAGGATGATGTTTTGTATATCAACACCATCACCCACACTGCTGGTCAAAGAAGCGACTGCCTCATTGATGATCGGACGTGCGGCGGCGGCGTAATCAGAAACATCGTAGTCCTTGCCATAGACATTGAAGGCTTTCCCGTGACGGAAGTGGTCTTCAAGAATGCGAACGAGCTGCCCAATTTCGGTGCTCCAGTTGTTTTTCTTTTTTGCGGCTTCTGCGATTGCGAGGATGACCGCCGACATTCCAAAGTTTACTGAGCCACTGCGTTGGTCCATTGTTTTGAGACCCGCGCTCATGAGCCAGTCAAATGTGAAAAATCCGATGTCGATGATCAATGTGTTCTGTACGGACATTTTCTCCATCATGTCATTCTCGAAGGCGAATTCGAAAAGGGCACCAAGAGGCTGAGGCAAAACAAGCACATTTTTAATTTCAACATCACGACCTTGAGGCAGAGAATGTTTTCCAGTGAGCCGTTTTTTCAGTTCAAGCTGCAGGCTCTGGCGTTGGAATCCGGAAACTGGAAGGCCTACGGCAAGCAGTCCAATGGTATTGCCAGGGAAAAACTTATCCCCACCTTTCTCTGATCCCATCATGTAGTAGAGGGCACCAAGCAACCTGGCCAGGTATGCATCGGAAAGACAGAAGTCTTTGTCGAGGATTGAGGAAGTGAAAGTCTTTTCGGCAAGCGCGACATCACGACCTACCTCATAGTCCATTCCGTTCACTCGCACCACGACTGTATCGCGGGACTTTACAACTCCGGCGGCCAAGATTTTCTCGCCTGCCACTGGCGAACTGGATGGAAATTGTTCGCAGTCAATCTTGCCGCGCATCAGTTTATGCTGTGTCGTGAGTTTGACGTTTCCATAGCCGAGATCGATTGCCCGTACAACAACGCCACCCAGCACATTAGATACCAAATCATTGTTAACGTTCATTGCAACTCCTTGATAAAAAGATATTAATCAGAAAAAGAGGCCAAATGTGGCCACAAAGGCACTTGCAGTGCGCAATATAGCACGCAAAGTGCCAAAAGTGACCACATTTGGCCTCTTTTTGCAAATTCACCAACATGCAACATGTTCAAAAGTAACCACATTTGGCCTCTTTACTCAGTGGAATAGCCATTTCGCGAATAGAGAGTGATTACGCCCACCAGTAAACACGATGGCTCCGAGGCGGAAACGGAGAGTAATGTGCCAGAGAATGCACTTCCGAAATTGACACTAAATGTTTATTCATGTTTCAATGCGTGCCATTCGCTTCGGCGGAGACGATTGGCTGACGTTAAATCAGCTGTATTTGCCCATAGATGCGCTCCTGACGAGGGAGCAGATGAGTGGGAATATCGAACAGTAGTGAATGAATGCAGTAACAGACGGGCTAGTCCCCCGTGAATCGAGTAACGCACACCAAGTGCAGCTCACCAGCCTCCCGCAGGAATGCGGCTGGCGTCTTAGGCGACTCAGACGGACACAATCCGTAGGTGAATGCCATCAGCCCTGTCCGGGCGAAGACTTCAAAGTAGTCAGAACCAATCATTAGTAGCAAAACGAGTACCCCCAAACGGGCGCTTGATACCCAATGTCACAACGCACGAGGCCGACAGGTCATCGCGCCGTTGGCTGGTGGTGTTGAGACGCGCGGAATCAGGCTGTCTGGGTTATCTGCTGTCCCTATGGGGCGGAGTAACAGATGACGGGGAGGGAAAGTGGAAGCGATGATGAAGAAGGTGAAGACGAAGGAGTCAAAAAGGACAAGACGCAGTACGCATTGCACATGCCCTTCAGTCAACAGACTGACGGTACTTCAAGTTTCGCTGCTTCGGCGCGGACTTGTTGGCGGGGAAAAAGACGGTTCCTGAAAGGGATGAGGCCCTGGTGGTAGGGGTCAATAGAGTATGCCGAGTGTGTAGTGAGAAAGATTCGAAGAAGGGTTGCCTGAAAAGGCAGTAGAGGACTGGCTGTAGTAGCCAGGGTTGCGCAAGCAACGTTGTGTATGTTGAGCAGAAATGCTCCATTACCTGCACTCCGCCCGATGAGACTTACGTGAATACCGGGTCAGAAATGGCCGAACGCTACTCAACCCGAGCTGACGGGAACCCTCAGTGCCGCGTGCAGGCGAAAGCACATGCCCAAGTCGAGACTGGACTTGTTAGACAGATCAAGATGGATAGCCACCCCCATACCGGCTCACATGGCGTGGGACTGTATGGAAGTGGCTATCCGAAAAATGAAGAGAAGAAAGGTCAGGTACGCTCAAATGAATAACATGCCAATGCCGTTGGATACGGGCCAGACCCCACCCAGACTGCTGCTGAAACCGGGGCGGGTTGATGGGAAAAATAGTGAGCACCGCTCATGGGGGTTCATACCTAAAAAACTGAACAACGAGATCGAGGTGCTCCTGCAGAAGAACAAAGACAAGGCCGCCTACAAGGACAAAAAGGTTGGGCAGGGCACTCAGGACAAGCGTCGTACAGTCATCAAAGGGTTCTTTGCAGATCTGCTCAAGATGCGGAATCCTCGGTATGACATTCGAAGTGTTAATGGCCTTAAGCAGAAACATCTGAAGGCTGTTTTCCAATATCTGGAGAGTCAGGGACAGTCCCCCTCAACCATCCAGAACAAGATTTCCATCATGCGCGTTTTCTGCGGCTGGATCGGGAAGCACGGGATGATTGGGGATTCAGCCAACTATGTGGAAGACAAAGCGTCGGTCAAAAGGTCGATGGTCGTGCAGGAGGATAAATCTTGGGATGGGCACGGCCTTGATCTGATGACAAAGCTTCCTGAGATTGCCTGCATGGATCCTCACGCAGCGCTTTGGCTTGAGCAATGTTGGGCATTTGGGCTCAGGGTAAAGGAGGCGATCATGATGAGGCCCCACATCGCCGAGGATGGTCCGTATCTCAATATTCGGGAAGGAACGAAGGGCGGTCGGTCACGTATTGTACCGATCGAGAACCTGGTCCAGCGGGACGTGCTTGAGAGAAGCAAGGTTGCTGCTGACCAAACGACGGGCTTCCTCGGACAGCGCGGCAAGACATACCAGCAGAAAGTGCGACGCTTCTACTACGTGCTTGAGTGCTGTGGCATCACCCTCAAGGAAGAGGGCGTCACCGCGCACGGGCTTAGGCACCAGTACATGCATGAAGCATTCCTGCGGCTGACCGGCGAACCGGCACCAATCAGGGGCGGAGACCTTCGGAATATTGAAACGAGGGTGTACAGGATCGCAAGCGGCAAACTCATGGAACGGGCCGGTCACACCCGAGTAACCATCGGGGCAGGGTATTACGGCAGCCGGAGGGTTAAAGCGCCACGCGCCGACAACGAGCAAGGAAAGTCAGGCGCGCAGGCGGCACCATCGGCTGACTGAATGACAACCGGCCACAGATTAAAGCGACATGGGTTCTGAAGTACGTCCGCTCCCAGTGCACTGAGTGGCGGAAACCAATTCTGCTCTGGGAACGATGGGGAGATTGGTAATATCCGAGACAGGAACCAGTTCGAATAGGGAAGAAGAATGGAGTTTTTTGCCACCATCGTGTTTTTGATCTACGTGAACGCCTTCGCTGGGGTCCGGGAAGTGCGTCGGGCCGACAACCGCTCCAAGTTGATCGGGCAGGCCCACTGGATCATCGTCATGCCCGTGATGATGGCAGTCTTTGTTGCAATCATGAGCGACGGGGACACCGGTACGGGGTGGGTTCCACTGACGGCCTTTGCCGCCGGCGTGTTTTCCATAATGCTGTTTGGCTTCAAGCTCTATCGGATGCACTCTGCGCAGCCGGACACATCCGCGCTTGGGTGGCGGTCGGGGTTGTCAGCGCTGGCGATCGCCGGTGGGTTGTACGTCGCCTATGCAGCGGTCGACCACTGGCTGTTTTTCCGCGACGACAAAGAGTCTGGAACTGCCTCAGCCCAGTTTCTTGGGGTTGAAGAGATCAAGTGCGACAGAATGATCCTGATCAGGACGCGCGGCGAAACGATGGACTACAGATGCCCGACCTCAGTTGTATTCGGCAGGTTGACCCCGCGCCCATTTGCGCCGTGGCCAGCATATACCGAGGGAGAAAGCGTGAAGCTGAAGATCGTGGTCGATACGATTCGCAACGGCACCTTCCAGATCCCGGAAGACGTGGCAGACCGTATGCAGTGACAACCTTGCTGAACAGGATGACATATTGATGGGTTCGGGACAGGAACACGGATACCAGTGATACCTTGAGCGACCCAAGAGGGAGCGGAGCCTTGGGCTTTGCGAAACACCTCCCGGCGCGCCACCAGGATCCGTCAGGTTGTCAAAACCCGAATCCATCAATATGTCAGGTCGAGTAATCCTCTTGGAGAAGTGGCAATGGAACAAGACGCGAACAAAATGACGAATCAGCAGAGAATCCTCGTGCTGCTGCTGGGGATGATGTCTGCTTACGGACTATTCATCTCCGTGTCCAAATTACAGGACGGCCAGTTTGCGCTGGCGGTAATTTGGGCCGTCCCGTCGGTTCTGTGTCTACTCCTGATCACCTTGATCCTGCTGTACGAACTGGGCATCCTGACGGAACATCACGTCGAAAGCATCGGGCGCGGGGCGGCAAGAACGTGGAATGCATCGACACGCAGCGTTTTCCAGACCATGTTTTACGTCCAACTGCTTGTCTTCACGATGTCCATCTTCTTCAATATGGTGGGGCTTGGGCAAGTCGCGTATTTCGGCATGTTGACGTTATCGATTGGCGGACTGCCTAACCTGGGCTTCGCCGCCTTGATATTGGTCAGGTTCAGGCGTGACCGTCGCGCCCAGGCCGCTTCCGGCACCATGGGAAAACCGAACCTTTCCATTGCAGCATGGGGACAAGCAAAGTGGGGCTTTGCTGCGGCTGGGATCACCATTGCGGCGATCGCAATGCTTGCTGCTGGGATCTGATTGCCGAAAGCGCCAGACTGCTTTACGGTGGCAGCATGTCACCAATGACCAACACTGCCAAACTGCTTGCTGTCGTCGAGGTACCTTACGACGACCGGGTACGCTGCCAAGCCAACGGGTGCAATCATCCGGTCTACAGACGCATCCATGTTGTCCGGGATGGGACTGGAATTCACGTGTACGGCTCGGAATGCTTCAAGAAGCTGTTTCTCGGCATGCCGGTGGCCACCTCAATGCCGGCCTACACAACCACCGAGGGTCGCCAGCTCACCGAGGCGGAGCGGCAAATGCTCACCGAGAACACGGAACGCCTTATCCAGCAGCTGCAAGCCGAGTATGAAGAAGCGGCGGCGAGGTTGGCCGCGCTCGCAGCCAAGGCGGCCCCGGCTCCTATACCTTCACTGCAGATCACGGATTCCAATAGGCCCATTTCTCTGGATATCGAGACCATGGCGAAAGAGAACGTCCGGGCCAGATACAACGTCAATCCGGAGCTTCCGGGCTGGCGCGGGCTTGTGCTCGCCGAGGTTGAACGCCTCCGGCGCGCGCCGGCTGACTAATCCAGACTAGGCTGCCTGGCTGTGACTGCTTTCCTTGCTTGAAGCATCGGGAGGGCAGGAGGGGATGTCACTGGCTCTTCGGCCCGACCGGTTGTGATTCGGTTTCCAGCTTGCGAAGGGCTCGCTTCGACAGGAACAGCACTATCACGAAGCACATCTCGCTCCACGGGTCGTGCAATGCCCAGGCCATCGGGTCGATCCTGCTGAGGATGTGGTTACCCATGTGAGAACGGTGTGCTACCCAGTGCTGCAGCACATCCGGCAACTGCTCAATGGCACACCCGGTGAGCAAGGCCAGATCGGCGGCGCACTGCGGCTGAAAAATGGCGCGGTAACTGGACGCCGTCCCGTTGATGTGGCACAGATAGGTGCTGCCACGGGATATCCCCTTGTGCAGATACAGACTGCTGAAAGGCGTACTTGACCTACCTTCAAGCTCCTCGTGGCTATACACCTTGGCCAAAGGGTAGGTCCCGACAAGGCGACTTCCGATGGCATGGACGTTCCTGTCATTCAGACCATCACCCACATTCATGACAACCTCCCTCAGGCCGGCCATACGGTACAGCGCCTCGATGTTTTTCTCGATGGAAGCCTTCCACCAGTCCTTGATCTCGTTTTCGCGCGTAAAGTACTCCTCGTTGGCCAACCGCTGGATGGCCTTGGCCATATTGTGGCGCGCAAGGAACGTCCGGTCGTTCTCAAGCTCCTCCCGCGTGCCGAAGGTGGAAGGGTTCAGGGCGTGTAGCGGCAGCCTGCCTTCTTTGTTCCAGAAGGGCAGGCGGTCATCATCCCTGCGGGAGACCGACACAAAATTGGCGGTCACCAACGCATTCTCGTGATTCGCGTGGCTGGACCTGTTACCGCGCGCCGTAGCGACGGCCGGCGGCGGGGGAAGGTAGAACTCCGTCTGGGGGCGGCTGACCAGATTGAGCAGGTCATCGGTCACCCGAGCGCCGTAGCGATCTTCCAGCCACTTGTTCGGGGATATATCGGCACTGCCGATCGCCGCTTCGCCGGCGCCGGAGACAGCGGCCACGGTCAGGGCGGGGAGGTCGAGCGGCTGGTACCCGGTCACCGGCAGATTTGCCCGCTTGACCTCTTCCAGCAATGGCTGCTCGCGAACCATCTGCCCGGTGTATGACAACTGCGGGGCCTGGTAGCCCTTGTTCCAGAACTTATCCAGAATCAGGTCGAACATCATCACGATCCAGATCACCTCTCGGGGGTCCAGATCGGCGATCGCTTTCAGGCGGTCAAATTCCTGCTGCAGCGGGATCAATGCGGTGCGCTTTTCCGCGTCGGCGAACAGCATGCCGCTTTCTTCATCGAATTTCAGGTTGAGAAGATCGTAGGGGAACCAGTTGCGGCCGGCGCGGCGGGACAACTCACGGTCCGGCCGGCGCGACATGTACCGCTGCAGGGGGTGACAGTGCTCGGGCACATCCGAAAGCACGAAAAGATTTCCGCCGTTGCGGATCGCAAAGGCGAAATAGCTCTGGAAGTCGTCCGGATCCCGGATCAGGTTCATGGTCACGCCGGACGGCTGATGGCACGCGGCGTTGATCAGGCTGTTGATGTTCCAGAACTGGTGCACCGCCCGGTGGTAGGCAGGCTTCACCTCGGCCCGCTCGGGCACCCCCTTCAGGAACTGGTCGACGCGCAAGCGGCTGATGGAACGGAGCGCATCGCGGCGCAGAAACGCCAGCTCGTGCCGGTTTTCGACGATTTTCATCACCTCCGGGGTGTCGGCGCGGTAATGGCGCAGCGCCTGGCGCAAGTTCAAGGCGAACTGGTCTCCGATGTCCGTGATATCCGGAGACCGGGCGAGGGCGATGAACTCGCGCGCCTTGGCTACATAGGCGGCGGTCTGCTCGGGGCTCCTGAGCAGATCGTCGACAGAGAACTTGCGATCGCGGAAATAGGCTGAAGCCAGGGCGTCCAGCAGCAAATGGCCAGTGATGTTGGTCTGGTCCAGCTCCAGCGCCTCCCTAACGGCCTCATGCATCTGCGATACCGTGTAGTCACCCAGGGTGGAGAACTTGGTCGCCCCCGGATCCACACCGGTCAACTCGACCCAGAGAGCAAGCGCGTGCTGGAGCTGGGCGGAGAGGGGTAATTTCTGGGCGGATGTCATTCTTTTGTGGCTCCATCGTTCAGCAGCCTGGGGGTAGGGGCTTGATGCTTCATCATTGTCGCGAACTCCATATAGAATGGGGTTATTGTGCCAAACACAGGCACTTCGCCGAAGCGCAAATGAACGAACTGGCCACACACCTCGAATGGCTGACACAGGCAGGACGCCAGATCAGCACCGTGGATTACGCATTGGTGTTTGGGGTCATGGTGATCAATCTGGCAGTCAAACGGTTTGGCATGTGGCCGTACACGCTGATCTCGTTCCCCGGTACCGCAACGCACGAGCTCCTGCATTACGTTGCCGCAGCAATTTTCTTTGCCAGACCGTCATTCCCCTCCCTGTGGCCGAAAAGGCAGGGAGATTCATGGGTCATGGGATCTGTCGCCTTTGTCCCAAACCTCTTCAACGTCATCCCGATCGCGCTGGCACCTCTCGCCCTCCTGCCGGCCGCATACTGGGCGGCAGGGACATACATGCATCCCGCCCACGGCTGGGAATACCTGCTCTATGGCTGGGTGATCGGCAATATGGTGCAAGCTTGCATCCCCTCCGGACAAGACTGGAAAGTCGCGGCACCGGCGCTGATCGTATTGGGGATAGGCGCAGCAGTCTGGGTCTACTGGTTACCGGTGGGATTGAGAGACTTGGCGGGAATAATGACGTTGCGGGGATGAAAGTACCGGGTCAAAAGGTCGATCTGACAACGGCCAGCGCCGCGTCGCCGTCATTCCCGTCGTGGTTGAAGATGATCCTGCTGGTACCCCCAATGAGGTCGCCGACCTTCATCGACTCGACACACTCGGAAAGGCGTTCGATCGCCTCCGCGCGCTCAACTTGTATCTCGGCAGGGTCCTGATTGGTATTGATGGACAGGAACTGGGCGGGCTGCATGTCGAACACCACGACCCCGAGCCTCTTGAAGCGCTTCTTGAGGTTCTTGAGGGCAGCTTCAAGGCAACTCTTCCCGAGCCCCTTCTCGGCACCTTTGCGGCGCTCCCAGAGCCATACAAAGCAAATATCCGAGCCCGCGAGCAACCCCTCTGCATCTTTGTGCTGGTCCAGGAACGCCTTGACCTGCAAGACATCCACATCGGCCACTTCGTCAGCGGCAATGATCAGATCATCCGGCTCGCCTATCGAGATACCGTCAACGTCTGTATCGAACTTGTAGAACATCCCGCAGGCGATTGCATCGGGGTACTGGGAAGCAGAACTCAAGCGCAACTCAGCCATCCACTCGTAGGCCTGCACCGGGAGCCTCATGACGTTTTCGTACCGGTTCACCCTCACCGTGACCACGCCGGCATCGACCGGGATTGAAACCAGCTTGAGCGGCGTGCCGAGATGACTGAAGGAATCCGGCCGCCAGCTCAGAAAACCGGAAACAGCAGGCTGGACAATGAAAAAGGACCGCAGGGTATCGGCACCGTGGCTGAGAAGCAGGGTAGTTAGCAGGCTCTCGCCAATATCGCGACAAAATTCATCGTCCATGGCCAGCTGGGCGAACTTGCCGCCGGTCTCGGCTGTGAGCAGACGCTGCTCTTCGATCTCATCAGCTACAACCGGCGAATGCATCGTCGACATGGTGATGAATTTCGGGGCCAGACCAATCAGCCAGCCCAGGACAACCGCCCGAATGCGACTTCGATCACTGCTGCCATTGCTGCAGGGGTGTTCAAGGAACCGGGCAAGGGTTACCGAATCCAAATCGCCGACTGCCGGGATGGCAATGAATCCATCCTTGGGCGACTTGCCCGCGTGGGACAGCACAACCTGCAGGAACAGTCGCACGGAGTCGGGGAGGCGATCATTTTCATCATCGTTGATGAAATCGAACCAGCCTTGCGCCAGCCCGGCGCGAAAGAGGGAAAGGATTTTCTCGGTCAGAAGGGGATAAGCAGCTGCTTTCATGTGGGCTCCATGGCAAAAGGATGGCGGTCAGGTTGGTTAAATCGCTACGTCGCAATCCTGCCGCTTGAGAGGAGACGCCAGCGTGGTGACGATGCTGTACCCTGGATGCAGCGCCAAGGCTTTCTTCATGAACAAGCCCACCGCCTCGTTCTCGCTTTGCGCGCGCTCCACGGACTGGACCAACTTGATCGTGAAACCGTCCTGCCCCTTGCGCAGCACGCCAGAAACAACAAACTCGCCTTCCTTGGCATAGAGGCCTGTGTCAGCCCATACAGCGCCCGAGAAGAGCAAGATGAATACAAACGCGAACTTCTTCATGTCCAGAACCTTTCAATTCACTTTGCCGCTTCCACGCGGCGATATGACTCCATAGCGCATTCAAGCGCAATCGTTCTAATCAGCAACGGGGCTCAGCCCAGAATTGCCGAAGCCTCGGCTAAGGCTGTCTTGTCAGCCGCGCGGAGATTGCCTTTCCCGTCGGGCACCCAAGCCTGCCCGGTCTCGATATCCAGAAGGGGTAAGCAGCAGCTTTCATGTGGGCTCCACGGCGTCGTTCAGGTTTTCCAGCGTTTCCATTGCTTCCTCGCCGGCCAGCGACGGGGAAAGTTCGTATTTTTCGTATCCGGGGTAATCACCGATCTCTCTCACGAAGATGAAACCCTCATTCTCAAGACTCCGGGCGGCTGCCGAGATGGCAGTACGGGTGACGCCCTGCGTCTCGATGCACTCGGACAACAGCTTTCTGGCCGCCGCCGGCATGGCGCGCAGATTCTCGGCCGCCGCCTTGGCTTCAGGTTCATCGAAATAGATCAGCATGCTCAGTGGGTGGGGCTACGGCTGGGGATTGGTTATCGGCCCGACCTTGCTGCGCAACGCTTCCAGCGCTTTCTTGGCCTCTTCATCCTCCTGGCGCTGTGCGGCGCCGTCGTCCCATTCATGCATGAAGTACAGTTCCGCCACCGTCAGCTCACGACCTTGGTTGATCACGGCATTCTGGTACCGGGCGAGAATGGGGTCGCTCTGGCACAAGTTCAGGGTATCGATCGCGTCTTCTGCTGTGATTGGGAGCAGACGGTCTTGCAGGATCAAGTACCGAACACGAATCGAAATACATCTGACGGACAAGTAGTACATCACCAACTCAAAAGCAAACGCAGCAATGGTAAGCCACGGCGAAGATTGAAAATTGAGTTCGAAAACCGCACCGAAAACAATACTGGTGAACAGGATAGCCAAGTACACAGCGGAGAACACAAAGAAGTATTTCGCCCTGCCTTTCAGCACAATCATTTCGCTCTCAATGGCAGCCACAGAAGGCGCGACAGCGTTTTTGATGTCGAAGGAGAGCGTTTTGTAACCAGGTTTCATCATGGACCCTTTATTTGAGAATTTCTGCGGCCTCGGAGAGGATTGTCTTGTCAGCCGCTTGGAGGTTGCCTTTATTGTCAGCCACCCATGCCTGTCCGGTCTCGACATCCAGAAACAGCCATTTCTGCGGGCAATGGGTGGAAAACTTGACATCAATCAGATCGGCGACAACCGGTACCTCGCGCCCACTGAGCAAGCGCCTTTTCTGGCTGACAGCCATCCAGTGAAGGTGCCCAGTACGCTGAATCGTACCAGCCTTGGCAGCTGCTTTGAATATTTTGTCCGCCAGTTCTGTGGCCACTGGGCGGCTGCGCGGCCGGGTCAGAGGGTAGATGCGTTCCGCCAGGTCGTTCAGACGAAAACGATTTGCGCCAAACTCGGACAGCATGGCTTCAAAGGCGGAGGTCATCGCCTGGGGGACTTTCAGGACTTTGGACATTCGACAGTTCCTTTCTTCGACTGGTCAACCAACTTCCAGAGTTGCTTGTTCTTGCTGAACTTGATGCGGCCGGCCTTGCGCTCTTTTTGGAGCAGGCGATCAACAACGCGGTGAGCAAAATGCTCGTGACGACCGAACATCACCACGTAAACCATCTCGGGAGCGCCAGCGTCCATCGCGACCTTGTTCAATTCGCCAGCGGTGAAATCACCCTTCATTGCAGCCATGACAGCAGTGATAACGTCGTCAGCAACATCGTGATTATGAATACGCATAGTCGGCCGTCCTACACGGAGAACGGATACTTGATCGGATCGTGGTGCACATACCCTTCCAGCTGGAAGTCGTCGAGCGTGACCCACGTCTCCAGATCTTCCAGCGTTTTGATGTCGGGGTTGATGATCAGGCGCGGCAGCTCGTATGGTTCGCGCTTCAGCTGCACATCGCGCATCAGCTCGACCTGGTCCTCATAGAGGTGGTTGTTTTGAAGCTTGTGGAACGCTGTCATGGGGCGTTTCCCGGTGATTTGCGCCATGATCATCAGCAGCCACGCCACTTGGATCATATTGAACCCCAAACCAAGTGGTACATCTATGCTTCTTTGAAAACTTGTCAGGTACAACTTGTCGCCGAGCAGATTGAATGTGTGCGTATGCATGCAGGCGGGCAGACACATGCGGTCAGTTTCGCCGGGGTTGAGAAAGGTCATAATTTCGCGACGATCATCAATACCGCGCGACAGGTCATCCACAATCTTTTTGAGCTGGTCGATCGGTTTGCCTTCAGGAGACATAAATTTTCTCGCTTGAACGCCGTAAGCGCGTCCAAGGTCGTCCTCACCCTTGCGAAACGGATTCGCAAGCCATGCCGCGTTCTCATTAGCATTGGCGTTCCATGTGTTGCATCCGAGTTGCCTGAACTGGGCAGCGCTGTTGTATCCGCGCAGGTAGCCAAGCATCTCGGCGATCGCGGGCTTCCAATACACCTTCTTGGTGGTGAGCACAGGGATTTGGCCTTGCGACACATCATATTCGAGATCGGCGTTGATGACGGTCAGGCAGCGCTTGCCGGTTCGAGCGTTGGAAACCCATTCACCTTCATTCAGGATTCGGCTGCAGAGGTCGAGGTATGCTTTCATGAATATTTCCTTCTGGATTTGTGGTGCGGGAATTTAAATAGTGTCGAGGGAAAGCCTAAGCAGCTTCGCGGCCTGACGGATATCACCAAGGCCAACACTGTCTGGCGGTATTACCCCCATCCTGTTGCGGATTGCCGAATACTCTTTCGCGCGCAACGCCGTCGCTTCATAGTGCGCCATGCTTGGGTAGCATTCACCGGGAGAAGAGTATTGCTTGCCATCCATGACCCAGTGGCTGCCCAGCGCGAAGCGCTCACCGTTTGCGAGGTCGACCCACTTGCGCCCAATCTTCGTTACCTTGGAGGTGCTGAGCTCGTCAACCATTCGCCCATTCCGAAGCTTCCAATGGACAAGCACTTCCATGCCGTCAGTCGGGGCGGGGTAGGACAGGCTGATCGGCTCTATCGATGCGGGCGCAGCCCACTTGAAAGCCGCCAACTTCATCACTCCGGTCTGGGCGATGGTCAAAGCGTCAGTGAAAGTAATTCCTATGGCCGCCTGGATATCGTGCGCAACGGAGACCACCACATTCTGCGGAAGCACCCCGGTGCTCTGCAACTCCTTCACCTCCAGAACAGCAGCGCGAAGCTGCTCATCCGGAAGGGCAAGGAGGATTTGCTCGATCTTATTCATCGCCACCTCAGATGTTGACGCTGGTGTTGTCGATGTGGAAGAGGTTGCCTTCCATGTACGAATAACTCGCGTCGGTGTAGGTTTCAGCGACATTGATATCGTCGTCAGCAACAGGAACGTAAGAGCGCGGCGCTGCATTGCTGCCGAGGCCATAGCGCTTGTCGAGGAAAATGATCAACGCGCAAAACAGAACAATACCGAGAACTTCAAACATCGCAACTACTCCTTTACTTGATGGAGTCAGTATAGCGAAACCACTCATTTCACAAAGCGAAAGATGGCGTAGATATTGGGGATTAGTAGGATGGCATGCCAAGAATCATGCGCTTCGGCTTGGGCTCATTCACTTTCCATTTGGCGACATTTGAAGCAAAGAATTTTCGGGGGGTGTTGCCGTTCCATGATGCGATGACAAACTTTCCATCCGGATCAATCTCAGACACAACGACCTTGTGCATTGCTGTCCTGCGGATTTTGGTGTTGCCGATCCCTTGGCTTGTCAGTGAAAACAAGATCTGTCCCGGCTTGAGTTTTGAGATAACCGCCATGAGGTTTCCTTTCCTGATCAGTTGCCGATTGGCGCTTGCGGCACGAGATTGCCGGCATGATATTCCTCCGCAGCCAGTAGCAGTGGCGCCCACTGCAGATATTTTGCCCGAGTGCGCGGATCCTTGAAAAACTGTTTGAACTCGCCCGGCGTGTATCCGGACACGTTGAACAGCGCTGATATCGGAACCGTTACCGAGGTCGGCAGTGGATCACCGTACTGCTTGCCTGCCCAGCGGTCGCTCGTCTGGCGCTTGCGGTTCCAGGTGAAGACAGCCTTGCCGGCACGAGGTTTGAACTCTGCCATCGTTGAGAGATAGCCGGGGCCGGGATTACCGTGCGGCGTGAACCTCTCGACCATGTGCTTGTTGCGGTCGCGCCAGTCGTTCATGACGCGCTTGTTCTCCTTATCCGCCTCCTGCTTCTCCCAGTACAGCTGCTGTCCAATCACAACCGAATCTGCGTTCAGTGTTGCGTTGCATTTGGCGAAGAAGGCGTCGATATCAGGCTCAGGACCATCAAACAGGGTGGCAGAGCCGTCATAGACCAGCTCAATGCAGGCAGCGAAGCTATCGGGCACCCAAGTCTTTACCAGAGGATGCGGGTGCAGCGCGTCAGAGCGGTCGAACAGCCCCTGGATGAGCAACGCTATCCGATTGTACTTCTTGATCCGGTCCGCCATGTCTTTCACGAAGTCGTCGTAATAGACGCTGCTGTCATTGAACGGCACCCAGGTCTTACGGTTGAAGGAATAGTGGGGACCATGGTGTCCCAATGGGTTCGCATTTCTCCACAGACTTTTGGCGACAAAATCAGAATCGTGAAGATCAGGCCTGGATGACAGCCACTCCTTGAACGGGTTATTTTCTTCCCACAGCTTGCTATTGCGTTCCCACTCATCCTGCTCGCGGCACATCTCCTCAAAGCGGGTAACCGGCATCATTGCCTTCTTTCGATCGGATGCTGAATGGGTGTCGATCATCATCGGCTCGGAGGGGTCAAACATAGCCTTGTCCGGGAAGATCATGCCGTCCAGGTCGTCGAACTCGAACGAATCGCAACCAAGGCGGTACAGGCGTTCGCCGTTTCGTATGAACAGAAACGTCCATTTGTCGGAACGGGCCTCCTCGATATCCATCAGGATTCCACCGATGGTGCCGTCCCATTCGCGATACTTTGTGTTGCGGCGCACGCGCATGGCCACCATGCAACGCGGGAACGGCAGGATGCGTTCGAAGTTGTCCTTTCGGGACAACCATGCGTCGAATTTGCCGATGCTATCGAATGTCATTCCGCCGAGCTCGTAACCCAGCAAGCATTCCTCATCCATAAAGAGCAGGCGCTGCATTACGTGCAGCTTTTCATGGAAGGCTGCAGGCTCGCCGTCGCGGCACTGAACAACATGCTCGATGAGGCCGGCATAGAGACTGATATTGAACACGCGGTCCTGGATAGAGCCGATGATGCCATCCAGAGCTCTCGTCTGCGCCAGCATAGGCAGCGTCTCGGCACCGGTCCAACGCGCAAGCTCCCGGTTCTCATCCTTGATCGCTTCAAAGAGTGCCGGCAGCGTTTCCTTCTCGGCGGTTTTGAGGTCGGATTCGTATTCTTTGATGTCGCAATGGCCGGACATCACCGCGAGGGACGTGCCGGGCGTATCCGCTCTTTTTTCTGCAATCGACAAGTTCGGGCTCACACCAAGCTTCGCTGTCAGCGCCTTCACATCATTGATGTGGACGGCAAGACGCGCCTGATGCTTGAGAATAAAACCACGTATCACTTCCTGATGATTCGGCTCCAGACGCAATTCGTCGTGAAAGTCATTCATGTGAACCCGCACGCAATGGTATCCACCACGGTCAGAACGAGGGCTTTGAAGCTCAACATAGTTGGAACCGACTGCCATGACGCAGCCTAGCCATTCGTATGGTGTTTCGTCGAAATCTTCACGCTCTTTGTTCCACGTCTTATCAACGTCCTTGACCCAATACCACTGACCGATCGCGATTTCCTCGCGGCTGCCGAGGTTGTCAGTATCGCCGTGGACTTGGTGAACGATTGTCGGTTTGCTCATAGCGGCGCTCTCTACTCCAGATTGATGTTACGGCCGTTGTGATCGCTGAACTTCATCTCGGTGGCGTCCTGCCATTCACCCTCGAAGACGCGCACCTCAAGGCGATCACCGGCCGCGCGGGCTTGAAAATAACGACCGCCGTTAGATGAGTAGAAGCCTGCACAGGATTTCAAGTGGTGGTCGTTCAGCAACTTTGCTTTCTGCTTTGCGGTTTTCATTGGACACCTCATTAGGCTGAAAGAGCTTCGCTGACTGCAACAGCAGCGCCGACCGGAAGGCTGATCATGCGGAAAGCAGGGCTTACCAACTCACCTTCAGAACGGTACGGACGGGTCTGGATTTCGATCCAGCGACGATGCTCATCGTCTGTGATGGGTAGATGCGGATCGCTGGCCACTTCAGTGCCGGTGACATGGAAATTCACGGAGGTGATGTGCATGTGATGACCGACCTGCTCGTTGACGATGTAAAACTCGGAGGACTGATTGATGGGACCGCGCGGGCTTTCCAACAGGGCGAGAAGAAATGCCTGTTCAGCGTCCTGACTTGTGAACGCCGCTACCTTGTGGAGATAGCAATAGCGCAGCCCATGATCGTTTTTCTTGAATTCCAGCACGTCGTAAATGCGAGGTGTGATGCGAGGTGTATCGTCCGGGGTCTTCATTCTGGGGCTCCTTTTTCTTTGACAACACATTCTGTCAAAACACCCCAATTCGCCGAAACGGTATTTGCAACTAGTCTGTTCAAATTCGCCGCGCGTTCGCCGCCGCGATCCGCCGGAACTCGTCGGATATCTCGGGATGGGCGGAAAGTGCATTCCAGAACATGAATGCCAGGTCGGAGACAAGTTTCGGCGGGCTCGCTGGGGGCGAGAAATGCCGTTCAACGACTTCGCTCTTTTCCGGCGCGTAGAGCATCGGCAGCATGTCGTATACCGGGGCCAGCTGCAGCTTCACCACACCGCCGTCCAGCTGCCAGAAGAACGACAGGTTTCCAAAATGCATGTCAGAGTTGCCGATCAGGCGACCGAACGTCTCGATATGCCGGACCTGCTCCTCGCACGCTGCGTCGATCAGCCCCTGGGCGCGCAGCGCGGCGGCGGACTGGCTCCAAGAGCGCATCTGCCCAACAAAAGCCCCATCGATCGCCTCGAACGACACCGTGGGGATGCGGCCTTTCAGGCCTGCGCGGTCGAAGCGCGCCGACTCCAGGTAGCATCGGCGCGGCGAGACCAGTATCCGGGTGGCCGGCACCGGAAATCCGTAGTCCCCCAGAGTTTCCGAAGCGACATGCTCGGCTACCAGCAAATCCTTCCAGCGGGTAGCGGCTGACGAACCATCCAGTACCGGTGAGAACTTAACCACGGCATTGCACACCTGATCATCATCCCCGCAGCGGTACCGGGCAAGGAATTTCGGGTTTTCACCGGCGGCAGACGAGACCGGGATGCCGCCGTGAATTGCCGATTCAGCCATCGAATCGAAATATTCAGTCAAAGAATCGGGGGCGGCGACGGGGGCGGCTGAATTCAGGTACCGGCGCAGCGCGCTGTTGCCCAGGATCAAGTTGCCGGGAGAATCCTCGCCGAAGGCAGAAATGGCGTACAGGGCATCGTCTTCAGTCCACTCCTTGAGGCTATCGCTCAGCCCAAGCCGATCGGCGTACGCCTGACAGAATGAACGCCCGATGTAGCCCTGCGGACGCAAATCTTGCAGAAACCACGGCAACCCTTCATACAGCTCGGTACTGCCGTCGCGCCGGGTGAATAGAAATCCGCTTCCTTCGAGGGCGGCCAAGTCACCAAACAGCGATGAGCTACCCATCGTGGGCGCCGGGGAGACCTGGTAGACGGGGATCGCCGCCGGCAGGGCGCGCACTTGCCGCGCCAAGCCGTAAATGATGCTGCGGCCGTCCCGGTGGGTGAGCAGACGGGCGGTCTCCTGAGCGACTTCCTTCAGGGCGCGTGACACGACCGGCTGCGAAAGTCCGGTACGCGCAACCAGTTGCGCGGCCGTGCGCGGGCCGCCCGAGATCAGGAGTCCGTAGACCAGATTGGCGGTATTGCTAAGCATAGATAAACGAATAGTTAAATAGTGATGATATGCGTTATTGTATATGGAAATATGCATATCAGCGAATATACAAACGAATAGAATATCGCAAGGAATAAACGGGGCGGGAAAGTGAAAAAACCATTTCGGCGAACCGGGGCGTTTTCATACAATCACCCCATCGCACAGAAAGGGCTCAAATGCCAGACATCAGCACAAGTAACTTCGTTTCTCGCTCGGTTGATACCGTGTCACTCCGGCGCGGGCGCTCAGAATTCGTGTATCTCCGCCAGATCATCCTGAAGGACTCAAAAGGGAATCCATCCCAGAATGTGTGTCTCGTGGAAATGCCATCCGACAAGACAAGTGCGGTCAATGAACTCAAGCTTCAGACCGTCATGCAGTTGCTGGAAGACGGGCTGACAGTCCACAACCAGAGGAAACAGTCGGGTCTTGAAGAAGCGAGGGAGTTGGAAAATGAAAGCAAGTGAAATTGCGGTTGGCACTGTGTATAGCGATGGAAAGAGTGGCCTCCGCGAGGTGATCTCCATCGATCCGGATGCCCGCTACTCCGATGAACGCGTGACATACCGCATACTGTCTGCAAAGGTCGAGCAGGAATACAGCTATGCGGAAAAGAAGATGGTTTCCGTCATCGGCACCGAGTCGCAATGCAATCTTGCGAGCTTTTCGCAGTGGGCCAAGATGAGGGTTGTGGAAGTAGAAGCCTTAATCAACGAACTGGCCGCACGCAAGCTGAAACTACCGCCGGGCGAGAAAGCATTCATGCTGTCGTTAGGCGACGAGTACATGGATTGCTCGATCGAATTCGCCTTCAACGAAACGCGCCAGGCACGCGGCGTGGAAAAGAAGGGTTTGGTTACGGTAAACCAACCTCGCGCGGGTGGCGGCGGCGAGGTCAAACTGACTGAACTGGGCATCGCATGGATGCGTTGCAATGCTAAAGCCGCAGAAGCGGAAAGCCAAAAGGAATAGATATGGCACTAGGAACTTCCAGAGCCCGCAACTGGGGCAAAGATGCGCAAATCGCCTCCCTCCATTTGCTGATGCGCAGCCGCAAGGTGGCGTACAAGCTGGTGAAAGCAAAGCGCGGCATTGATATAGTCTGGCACCTCCGGCTCGCTGGGTCGGCGAAGGGCGTCACCCTCCCATTCCTTGAAACGAACGCCGAACTTGTGAATACCAGGCGGGGGCGCTGGGAGTCCAGACATCCGTTTGACGGGCGCGTGTTGGCGACCGGGATCAGCTTACGTGATACGGTCCGGGCAACCATCGAAAAAGTCTGGCATTGAAAAGATCGACAGCAGAGGGGCAAGATGAAACGACCAGTCGCATGGATGAAGGTGTACGGCGCCAACGGAAACTATCTTGGCTCGTGTGTGGAGGCCGAAGGGGCGGCAGCACTGGTTGCGCTGGCAGGAGATGGCGCGACAATCCGTAACGGGCACGCCCTCAGGAACAAGATATGGCACGAAGGCTTCGAAACCCAGCGGGCCGGTGACAGCTACGATTTCGTGGCCAGCATGATCAAGGAACGACTAACAGCGCCGGACATCATCGTCACCCAAGAGGAAGCTGCAGCCGACAACCGGGTTCAGGCAGGCTTGGACCAGGCCAGAGCGCACGTTCGTACGGTGCTTGCATCAATATCGAAGTGACTCGGAAAACGAAATGACACCAAAACAACTTCTGCAATCCATTCCTGATGATGAGCTGCAGCGCGCGACAAACGAATGTCTGGAGTGGCAAAGAACGGGTAACCTGCCAGGCATCACGGCGCGTGGGATAGCCGACAGGATGGTGAGTGAGGCCGGGTTGTCCGAGGATGGTGTGCTGCGCGATACCGACACATTTATCATGTGCGAAGCTGCAAGGCGATTTGCGGCGCTTCACAACCCTGCCGGGGATGCTCAGGCAGATGCTGTCGAAGACCTCATCTTCGACAAACCGTCCGGGGACGTGCGCGGTACCGTAGTGGCATTTGCGTACCATAAGGGAAAGCGCAAGCGTATTGCGCATGCCACATTGCTTGTCGAGAAAGAACCGACAATCACGCTCGAAATTCCTCAGAATGTTCAAGTCAGCGAGATTCCGGTGCTGAGCAAGATCTTGGTCGAGTTTGCAGCGCGCGTAACCAGACTCAACGCAGAATAATCGGCAACAACAAGTGGAAGGAAAAACGATGGACACTATATTCGGTATCAAAAAGCCAAGCCGGGAAGAACTTCTACTGCTGAAGGAATTGAACCTTCCGGCTTGGAATGCGAAGTATGGGCAAGAGACGCTCGTCGGCACGGTCATTCCGTACAAGGATGAACAGCCGGAGGGAGAGCAAACCAAGATTCAGATATTTGTCACAGCCATGCCGGCAACGTTCTTCCGCTTTGTGGTTGACCGCAAATCCGAGTCGGAAGACTACGATGGTATGGAACGGGTCGAGGTCACCACCGGTAGTGGTTCGCTGGCTACCTTTTGGCCGATGGCAATGGCAGTTGCGGACTGCAGTTTGTCAGTCAGCGCGCCACAGAAGATCAACCTCCAGTAAGGCCAAATGATGCGAAACGTCATGTTGGGATGGTTTGTGGCTTTTGGGGTGCTTGCCGGGCTGTCCTGGCTATCCGGGATCCGTTTTGAGGTGCTGGCAACCTTCATCTCCGCAGGGCTTGGCGTGGGGCTGCTCGGCGGGATGATGATGTTCTTGGCCAAGCGGTCGGGCGTCAAAGTGGATGGCGATCCAAAGCGCCTGGCAGCATGGATATTCCCTTTGGTGGCAGCGCTGGTCTTCGCCTTACTGTTCTTTTAACCAGAGGCGGCAATGGTGTTTAGAGTGATGGAACAGCCTCAGCTGGATATGGTGTTCGCAAGCCATGTCAGCTATCGCGGCAGATTCTCCCAGACGTGGGTTCGCTGCAAAGCCAGAAAGCATGCGGAGTGCGAGATTTCCGGGGCCGAGATACTGCCGGGCGATGTGGTGTTCCGCCCGGTGACGAACGAACGAAATCGGATGTGCCGCGCGCTGGCGTTCGAGGTTGAAAAACTGACCGGCTTCGACCTGTGGTATGCAGAACTGGAAGGCCTTGCCGAAGGGAAGTCGATTTCTGTCGCCGACCGGGATGCATGGTTCGACCCATTCCAGCGCGGGCTGGCGCCACGTGAGGCAATCAGCGAGGAGTATCCGGAAGGAACAGACGAAAGCGCTTTGGAAAAAGAGGCAGTTCGGTAATATTCGAATCACCCTGATGCTTTCAAATCGAAGAACCGGAGGAGCTGAAAACAGGGGGAGACGGGACGCGCAGTCCGGTACCAGGAAGAGCCTGAGATGCACGAACATAGGGTAGTGCTGGTCAACCAGTAAGGGCTTGAGTAAGGGGACGGTGACGCGTGCGGTGTAGCGGAGGTGCCGAAAGGCCGAGAGTGGCGCAAGCCAGCAGCCCATGTTGCCGCAGACGAGCTTGATACAAACCTGCCGGTAGGCGTAGAGACCGGTTCTTCGATTTGAGAGTCTCAAGGGACAAAGTGTTTATGGAGAAAGTTGATGCCCGACGTTGAAAAGTTTGTAGTGGGAGCACGCGTCAAATGGAGCTCGCAATCCGGCGGATATGCCAAGGAAAAGCACGGCACAGTAGTGGAAGTCGTTTCTCCCGGTCAGCGTCCGAACCGGGAATCGTTCCCCGATCTCTACAAATCAGCAGGATGCGGCTACGGACGGGATCATGAGAGCTACGTCGTAGCCGTGGATGTTGGCAAGACACCTGGCCGCTCTGTGCGTCACTACTGGCCGAGAACATCGGCCCTAACAACCGTGGAAGGATAAACAGACGATGTCAGTATGCGAGGACAAGGATACCGAGAGCTATGAGCGTGGAGTCGCGCTCGCAAAGGACTGGATCAAGGGCGGCGGCAGTCTCGATGCCGACGGTCCGGATACCAAGGACGAAGCCTTATACAACGGCTTCATCGATACCTTGGCCGAGGAACGTCGCAAGAAATCATGATGGCGATGGACGCTGAAGCAACCAGAGCATGGCTTGCAGGATTGAAGCCCGGTGACAAGGTTGCCGTGTTTGAAAACTATGGTCGCTCATTCTTGTTTGAGCGTGTAGTTGAGCGCGTAACGCCATCTGGCCGGATCTATTGCAAGGGTGGAGAGACATTCAAGGCGGACGGCTATTTGTATGGTTCTCCGGCGTACAGGCACCGCAGCATTCAACCTGTGCCAGCAACTACCGAATAGCGCATGAAGGTGGTATGAACTTCAAAGAACATCAGGAGAATTGTCAGGCGTGCCGGCAGGTTTCGTTTCTCTGTCCCACGACAAAAACGGCCTGGCTTGGATGCGGCCTCGGTCGGCGCCTTCGTCAGGAGGAGGTGAGCGCGGCCGTGGCGGCCGTCGGCGACCTCCAGTTTGTGGGTCGAACGTATATCCAGAACAGCGGCTATACCGGCAGCGCGATCAGGTTCGCCGATATAGATGGTGGTGTGGCGACGACAACCTACAGCTTTTCCATGACGGCTGAAGAAAAGACCGCGATGGCACGGCGAATCACTGCAGCGCTTAACCTGACCAGATTCCTCACGACAAAGGAAATGGAAGCGGCAGCCGCGATCGTCAAGAAAAAACGGGTGAGCAGTAAATGAAGGCGAGGCGCACATGGCCGGAGTAACGATTGAAGGGACGCTTTGGATTGAGCTGGCGGACGTATTTGCGTGGCTCGGGGCGCGCGTTGAGATCAAAAACCACGCAATCCCTGTTCGCGTTGATATCGAGAATGATGTGATGGTCTGGAAGCGCAGGAACGGAGAAAGCCAGGTCGAGGTTGATACGGCAGAATTCTGGGCGTGGGTGATCGACAGTCAGTTGCCAACGGTGCTTTCTGGCTACGAAACGGTGTTCGGCGTGCCAAGGGTTGACGGTGCAGACTTGGTCATCAACTTTGCAGCGAGCAATATCAGTGACCCGCGCACGATGAGTCCGCCGCCGGCATGCCTGGCTGAATGGACCTCGCAGCAGTCAGCGACAACGCAAGGGTGACGATGGAAGCCAGAGGCAAGACACTGCAGCAGGATGGTGAGGACGTTAGAGCGGTGTTGAAGGCGCTCGCCAACCGCATTCGAGCAGCCGGCGAGCGCGGGCGCGGCGTCAAAATATCTGCGCGGGAGGCAAGGCTGTTGCTTTCCTACAACCTGCCTTGCACAGCCGATACGCCAGATGTAATGGATGGGGACTGATGATGGAAAAACGTGTGAGTTTTCAGCTTTTGCCGATGGAGTTTTTCTTTGGCGCGATCCGCCAGCCAGACGGGGATGGTGAAGAAACCATCATCAAGAAAGGCTCCTCGCGGGACGCGGTGGTAAAACACACCATTCGGGCCGCTGATGACAGGAACTGGGACTGGGTGATCGAACTGCGCCGCGATGAAGGTGATGACACGGTCACAACACTGGCGCACTGGTCATCTCTTCAGGGAGAATTGCCGCCGGGCACACGCAAGGAAGTGCTGGGGATCAACTAAAGAAACGGAAGGGAATACTGTGGGCATCATGATCAAGCATGAGAACGGGGAGTTGGTCGTCCTCAACGGCAAAATGAGGCTGAACGCGTTGGTAGATTTTGCCGAGCAGACAACTGCCGTGGTTCCTGGACTCGGGAACGTCACCATCAAGAAGGATAAGAACGGGGCTCTCATTGCGGAACGCAATGGACTGACAATTCCATTCAGGGAATGAAGGAAAAGAACATGAGTACAACGATCGACAAAATGCTGGAACTGCTGCAACAGCAAAAGGATGCCGGAGTGCCGGGCGACACGCGGCTTTTCATTCCGGGGAGCGGCGGGTATCTGTACGCCATCAAGACGGTGACGCCAGCATCGGTGGCCACGCCAGACCACAAGAATGGAAAGTCTCACTGCAAGCTGGTAGCCAACCGGGGCGCACAGGTCCTGCTTATTTCCAACTGACCAAAACAAGAGAAATACATGACAGAAACACTGCGAATTGCTCAGGCGGCCATTGAATGCGTCAAATCCGGTCGAACGGATGAGGCGCTATTGCATCTCGGGATGTTGGAGTCGAAGCTGGAAAAAGCGGTACCGGGCGAGATGTACAAGCAACTGGGGGCGAAGCTTGCCGATTTTCTCCCAAAAGATAACGCCTGCAAATACGTCCCCCTGGCGGGCGTGCAACAACCTGTCAGCAACCGGCTGTACGCGGAAGCCGAGGCCTACGGGCGCAAGATCAACAAGCCGGTCGCCTACGTGCTCAACCAGGTCAAACAGGAAATCCACGACGCGGGTTAGGCTCACGAAAATGGCTGACAAGGAACCCTCAAACATCCGCGCGCAACTGCGCCGCCTGAACCACTATTTCAGACATTGCGGTCGGGGTGGTGCGCATGTCTCGAACATGGACGCGATCGATCTGTCGCTGCTGGGCGATGGTTTGGTGGAAAAGCGGGAGGGAACGTTCTCCACGACGCTGACCGTGACCGACAAGGGCATCAGCCTGCTCCATGAGCAACAGAAGAAAAACGCGATCGTCAGGAGCGTACATCACAGCCTTGGCGCGCGGCTGGCTGAATCGTTGAGACGACAGGGGCGGATCACCTGGGAAAACATTGAATTCAAGAATCAGCACATTGATCAGTATGTCGCTGCCACAGGCAAGGAAATAGAGTATCAGCACTGGGAGTGCGTTCGCCCGGACGTGTTCTCCATCAAGCCGTCATTGCAGCTGAAGTACGCAAATCCTTGCATCTACGAAATCAAAGCAAGTCGCGCTGACTTCCTCGGTGATATTGCGCGCCCGGAGAAGCGCGAGGCCTATGCCAAGATGGCGGAAGCGGTCTATTACGTGGCCAGGGAAGGACTCATCAAGCCGGATGAGGTGCCAGAAGGGTTTGGCCTTATGGTCGAGCGCAAGGAAGGCGAATTCGTTTTGGCCAAGCGGGCGAAGCGCCGCAAAATCGTGTTGGAGGCTCACCATTACCTCAACATGATCATCAAGCCGGGGACATATCCCGAGGACTATGGTTTTTGAGTATGGCATCATAGCGGCTCGGTAAATCACCACCACGAGGCAATACAATGAGTAACTTTGATCGGTTGGATGAGATTGCAATACAGGCCGCCAAAGGTGACCTGGGTGCTGTTGGCCCGCTCAGCACCGGTGAGCGCCTGTACGTCGGCCTGGCGTCAAACAATATCGATCTGTTGGAAAGAGACGGGTACACCATCGCGGAAGCGCTGGCCCGGCTCGGCGAAGAATGGACAGTCCAACTCATCGAACGCTGGCAGTACCGTGGCAATCCGAAGAACTTCGCGAGTAGCACATGAAGGAAGGACGATACGCACCGGATCCGGGGGAACGCGCCGGCGAGCGCGCATATTAGGAACTTGAAGGAGATGAATGATGGAAGCAGCGGAAGCAAAAAAACTGATGTCTGTGGCTGATCTGAAAGCGGCATACCCGGCGGTTTTCGGGAACGAGCCCAAGCCGCTCAAGATCGGAATTCTGGAAGACATCATGGCCCTTCATCGCGGTGAAGTATCAACCAGGACCGCGAGGAAGTTGCTGCACTTTCATACCCGTCGCCGAGATTATCTGGGGGCTGTCGCCGCCGGCGGTGATCGGTATGCCTTGGATGGAAGTCCGGCAGGAAAAATCACCGAGCGCGAAGCTTTGCTGGCAAAGGACATGTTGACCGGTAATCAGCCTGATGAGATGAGCACGGAGGCCGTCTTCAAGCAACATCGAGCGTTCGCTCTGTCCGCGTTCCAGCAAAGCGGTATGTCGGTCAGTGAGTTTGCTGCAGCTTCCGGGGTCGACCAAGCAAAGCTGATGCGTGACCTCGATATAGCGAGGGAAGAGCAGAAGCTGGCTGCATAAAGGAATTCGTAACTTGCATCGAAAGCACTATGGCAGATAGCAACCAGAAGGAAACGTTCTGGCGCACGTGGTTGAAAGCGTCAATGAACGTGAGGCAAACGCAGATGATCAACCAGCTTCTGGACGGCGGCGATGACCGGTTGACCAAACAGAAGTGGTCCAGAGCCACAAAATGTTCTGCTGAAACGGCGGCCCGAGATATCGGTGAACTCGTCGATAGAGGGGTGCTGATCCAAACCGATAAAGCCGGTCGCAGCCAGGAATTCAGGCTCGCACAGTAATCCCGCCACAGTCCGCAAAGCCCATAAAACCGGGCGACACTTCTACACTTCCTCACCATTTCGCACTCTATTGGCACTAAATGTGCCATTAGGGGGGATTTTACGAATAATTAACTCGACACAGTTGCATGGGGAAACATCTTGGGGGGATAATGACCGCTGTAGGAGGATTGGTATTCATCATTTAAAACAACAAAACAAAATTCGCTCTCTGATATGGAGGAAACATGTTGTTCAATAACTTGCAGCTCGGTAAAGAAAGTTTCAAAGAACTGATGATGTCCTGCGCACGTAGTGCGCTGAGCCAAGAAGATCTGGCGCGAATCGGTGAAGGCCCGATCCCGGATAGTTTTGTCCTGACCGAGAATCCGGAGTTGTCCAAGCAGCTGGTTGGCGCACAAGCGCGTTTGGTCCAGTTGAGGGCGATGAAAGGCCAAAACTTGGTTGAGTTGATGCGCGAGGAGTTCAGCTTTGAATCGAACACCATCTCTCTGCACAATGCCAAAATGCAGATGGGCAAAAAGGAAGCGGAGGAAATGATTGCTCAATTGCATTCGTGGACCCCTCCGACAGAAAGCCATTCCTTCCTCAAGACAAGCATGGAGGCCGAGTTGCAGTGCCGCATCAGCGAATTTTCGCTGCAACTGAATGTCCAGCAGGAAAATCTCAGCGGCAAGGAATATCTTTCAAGGAAGATCGCCGCACAAGAGATGTACGTCAAGCGGCTGGAAGCAAAGGTCGAGAACGAGAAGGCGCGCGTCAAAAGCATCAACATCTGGCTGAATGACCTGCGTCAAAGCCTGCAAGTCACGCAGGAAATGACAAAGAAGACAGCGGCTGCCTGAAAGGCATTGGTTCGAAACCTAGCCACCTGACCGGCGTCAGGTGGCTTTGGTTTCTGTGGAGCTATGAATCGTAAATTCCGATATTTCTGGTTGCAGTTGAAACTGCGCAACGGTGAGCACGAACAGGTGTTCATTCGCGTTGTTTTGGGAGCTTTGATCTGGCTATATGCCAAGCATTACGGCATTACCGGATACCCAATGCAGTTGATCAGCGCCGTTCAGGTGTATGCGTGGGGCCTGTTTGGATACACGCTCCTGGCAGAGAATTCTTCGCGGGCGCGGCAATGGTTCGCGATGGTCATGGACATCGGATTTGTGACTGTTGTCATGATGACGACAGCGGAAGTCGGAGCAGTGTATTACTGGGTATATCTGTGGGTGATCCTTGGGAATGGCATTCGCTACGGGAAATGGCCGTTGATTGGAGGATATCTCCTGAGCCTGATTGGCATTAGCGCCGTGTTCATTTCGAATGGGTTCTGGCATGAACACAAACAGATCATGCTGGGATTATTCCTGACCTTGTTTCTGGTGCCAATCTATGTCCTGAAGCTGGTCATTCAGCTTAACGAAGCGATCGACAAGGCAAATATCTCGGACAAGGCCAAGAGCTACCTGTTGGCCATCATGAACCATGAGCTGCGTACGCCGCTGAATGGAATTGTTGGGGCAAGCAGGTTGCTTGAAGAGACCAAACTCACAAAGGACCAGCAAAGCCTTGTGAATATCCTGAACAAGTCATCCAAGATCCTGCATAGCATCATCGACCACCTGCTCACGTTCACGAAGACCGAATCAGCGCTTGCGGAGTCGAAAGACAAGAGCGCAACTTTCAGCATGAATGTGGTGGTCCAGAATACGCTGGAGATTTTCAGGATACAGGCGAGAGAGAAGGGAGTATCGCTCTCGGTGTTTTACGAGAGCGATGTGCACGCAAACCTGATTGGGGACTCCACCTATCTGCAGCAGATACTGATCAACCTCATCGGGAACGCTGTCAAATTTACAAGCGCCGGCGGCAATGTGAGGCTGCATATTGGCACTGTGTTTGAAAACAACATGACGGCACGTATTCGCTTCTCGATTTCTGATACCGGTATCGGCATTTTGCCGGGCGAAAGAACGAATCTCTTTCACAAGTTTGCTCAGGCGAACGAAGGGATAGCAAGGAAGTACGGCGGGACAGGGCTGGGAATTACGATTGCGAAGGACCTGGTCAAAATCATGAACGGCGATATAGGGGTATACAGCATCCCGAATAAAGGGAGTACGTTCTGGTTTGAAGTTCCATTCATCAAGAAAGTAGGGTCCACAGAAGTGATAAAGCAGACATCAGGAGAAAAAAAGATGCTGGTGATAGCACTTGGTATTTCAGAAAATGAACAAGAAAAAATTTCCAATCTCATTTCAGGATGGGGTATGACCTTTGAGTACGAAGAATCGTTGCCTCTATTCTTCAGTACGTTCCAGTCGGCGGAAGGTGAGCAGGTCGCAGTTCTGTGCAAGCCAGGCAATGTCGGTATGGATCCGGAACATTTCGCCAAGCATGTCATGAGCGTGGCGGGCAACAAAGAAGTGGCACTGGTGCTAGTGGATATCGAGAAACGCTACACAGAATCACAAGCGCAGGGAATGGGCTATACAGCAGTTCTGCACGAACCAACTGACAAGACGATGCTGTTCAATGCGCTGAAGTTCAAGGCGGTCGGTACAGGTGAAGGCCCGGTAACTTTCATTCGGGATCAGTACATCCGCAAACGCATTCCCTACAACATACTGGTTGCTGACGACAACAGAGTGAACCGAATGATCACGTCCAAGATACTGGAGCGTGCAGGGTATCAAGTCGTTCTGGCAGAAGATGGGGACCAGGCACTCGACATTCTCGAATCGCATTCAATTGACCTGATGGTTCTCGACATGAAAATGCCGACAACGGATGGATTGGATGTCATGCGCATACACAGAGCTACATCACTGAACAATGGTCGTACGCCGGTCATCATCCTGACCGCGAATGCAACTCTGGACGCGCGCAATGAATGCCTGCAGGCAGGGGTGGATGCGTTCATGACGAAACCGGTGAATGCTGATCAGCTGCTGGAGACCATTGCAAGGATTCTTGAGAGCAGCAAGCCAAAGGGGCCTCCATCCGGAGAGGGCGCAAACAATCAATTCAGGCCAGAGGGCATGATCATCAACGAGAAGACGTTGGACAGCCTGAAGAAACTGGGGGATGGGCAGTTGGATTTCACCGAGGAAGTAGTGCTTGGTTTCATCGAAGAGATGAAGACGGTACTCGACCGCATGGACAGGGCGCTGGACAAGAAAGAAATGGAAAGCTTCCGCACGTTGGCTTACTCGATTCAGGGTGGTTCATCCAACGTTGGCGCAGATTCTCTTTTCATCATCAGCAACGATGTGACGCACATGGATCGCGCCAAGCTGGAATCGCTAGCCTTGAATATGCTGGACTCCCTCAAGGAATGCTTCAAGATGACCCAGGTTGAGATGCTCAAATACATCAGGAAGAACAGGGAGCTTCTTCAGACCAATCCACTACGCTAACCGGCCTCGCAAGAGGTTGGTGGGCAGCCGCAGCAACAAGTCCCTTCTCCACATCCAAACAGCCGTCAGAAGCGGCCTGCGTCCATAAATGGCACTATTAGTGCATAATTGGCACTAATGGTAATATATTGCCAATGAAGCAGCGCGGGAGGTAAGGATGTGTATTGAGATCATGATTTTCGAAGGCCCTGACAACGGGCATCTCGTCGACAAGACCAACGAACTGGAACTGTCTATCGGATTTCGACCGATAGACCGTCACGGCTCCCCGGTGGGGGCCGAGGAAACCTGTCTGTGCCCGGTCGATTTGGCGGCAACTGCAAGAATCGCAGGATATGAACTGATCCCCGGATGGGATTCCTGCGGCTGTGACTTTGTCATGAAGCCGATCGGCATGTCTTTGCGTGCGTTCACCGAGAGTTCTGAACTTCGTGCTTTGTGAAATGTAGGGCTTCCGTATCATGGGCATGGAAAGGGAAAAACCATGAACAAGGAACGAGAAGCTTGGCTCTATGCCGTTAAAAGACATGGCAACCAGCGCCGGAAATACACCGGCGAGCCATATACCAATCACACGGCGGAAGTCGCCGCCATCGTCAATTCGGTTCCACATACCTCATCAATGATCGTTGCTGCTTATCTGCATGACGTGGTGGAAGACAACACCGGGGCGACGTTCGACGAAATCAAGTTCTTCTTTGGCGAGGAAGTTGAAGGTCTGGTCCGGATGCTCACCAATGTCAGCCGTAAGGAAGATGGAAATCGGTTGGTACGCAAAACCATCGACCTGCAACACTTGGCACAGGCCAGCGCGCCGGCGCAGACAATCAAGCTCGGTGACATCATCAGCAATACGGTGGATATCGTCGAACACGACCGCGAATTCGCCAAGGTGTACCTGGTCGAAAAGTATCAGGCGCTGTTCGTTCTGCGACAGGGTGACAGAGGCCTGTGGAGATCTGCGCTTGCAATCGTCGCCAGCGGTTTGAAACAGATCGGCATCGATCCGAATAGCATCCAGACGCCAACATTTGAGCACCCTCACAAGTCATGACAACGAGCCTCATCAAAAGATACGGGACTGTCATCCCGGCAGACAGTGGCCCGGTAAAAACCGTGGAGCTTCCAGAGGACGTGGAAGCGCGTGTAGCCGTGCTGCAGAACATCGTCGGCGGCTATCTGCAGGCAGTGCCATTGCAAGGCGGCCGTCATATGGTCCTCGACGAAGAAGGCAAGCTGAAGCCGCACCTTATCAATCGCACGGCGACTGATATTGCACGCGACTCTCAATCGATTCCTGTGCGCGACTACATCGCCGGGATTGCCGTCATCGTGCCGTTCGGGACGCTGGAGTAGAGATTGAAAGAGAAATCGATAGTGCAGATGTATGCCACCAAGGCGCATGCGCAAGAGCTGATTTGCGGCGGAATGGATAGGGTAAATATCACGTTCGCGAGGCCGCACTGGGATTCATCCAGTCGCGGTCAAGCGATGTCTCCCATCTTTGCAGGCCTGCCAAAAGGATGGCAGTACCCAGCAGGTGCAGTACGAGCCAAATTCCTTGAAGGCCACGATCTGTACGACCAGATATGGAAGCGGGTTGCCGCATGTCACCAGTGCTCGCTTGAAGAGTGGGAGGAGGAAACAGCCAGCGTGCCATATCGGGAGTGGCTTCTGGAAATGGATGTGAGCATCACTGATCCAGTGGGTGACCTGACGCGCGATATCGTTTTCTACGTGACCAAGGGACCGGTTGAGAGCCATGCGCAGGGCGAGAACGTGGCCGCTATCTGGCTGAGTCCTCCAAAGTTTCAGAAAGCCCAGCGCGAAAACGAAAAAGGCCGAGAGCAGTGGGTCGAGTTCTGGGATGCACCAAAGGTCGGTGCCGGATATATCGGGCTGTTCGAGGTGCCGGAGCCGATTGCAAGAAGGGCGCAGAAGCTGCTTCAGGAGTCCGAGAAGTCGGGTCCGGGCGAATGGGTTGGAGAACTCACCGTCGGCGTCCATTTGGAAGGGATGCGGCTGGTGGAAGCAAGAAAGACATGTCGTCTTCAGCTCGTAGTCAACAATGCGAGGAGCGAAGATTGAATGCCAGAGAAATAGACGTTACCGGACACCATCAAGGCGAATGCACTGAAAGAAAAAATATTCACTGGAAAAGAGAGAGACCAATGACCAAGACGAATCACCTGTTCAAACTGTTTGCAGCACTGTTATTGATTGTCAGTCAGCCCAGCGCTGCCGTCACCACCACAACCCCATCTGGCCCCTACACCGTCTCGATCCAGGCCGGCACCGCATACACATCCGTTCCGAAGATGGACGGTAGCGGCGGGTACAACCACGCCTACGGGTTCCAGAACGTCAACGAGGGCATTGCCTCGGTCAAGGCGGCACTGATGGGGCTTCCCAACCCGTGCGGCACCGGTGGCGCTGTGCCATCGGGCGGTTTTTTCCTGGAGAAAAACGGCTACGCCACCAACGTCTACGTGGTCTGCAACCTGCCGGGCGGCGGGACTAGCAACGGCATCATGGGCGCCGTCTGGCCGGATTGTGGCAGCGGGACCTCGTACTACTATGACTTCCTGTCGAGTTCGAGCTACACCGCCTGCTCATCCTCGGGCATCAACCTGGTCAAATCGGCCGGGTTTACCTGCGATGCAGGACCTACATCTTCCACATGCTCCACCGGCAACCACATCAACATCGCCACCGGCAACGAATGGGTAGTCGAGCAGGACTACACCGGCGGTACCGGGGCCTATCCGCTCCAGTTCAGCCGCATCTACAACAATGGCTCATTGCTCAACGGTTCGACCGTCAGCACCGCGATGGGCGCGCAATGGATCAGCATTTTCAACCGCAGGCTGCAGATATCGACCAACACCAACTACCCGTTCGTCGGCGTCTTCAGGGAAGACGGCAAGGACTACACCTACGGGATTGTGAATGGCGTCTGGGGCAGCGACACCGACGTTACCGACAAGCTGGTGCAACTTCCGAACGGCGCCGGCTGGAACCTGACCAATGCTAGGGATGAGACCGAGCACTACGACACCGCCGGCAAGCTGATCAGCATCACCAACCGCGCGGGGTTCACGCAGACGCTGGGGTATGACACCGCTGGCCGCGTGAACAGCGTCACCGACCCCGCTGGGCGCCAGCTGACGTTCACCTACGATGCGGCCAACCGCCTCAGCACGATGACGGTGCCGGACACCGGCGTTTACACCTATGCCTACGATGCAGCCGGCAACCTGACCCAGGTCACCTACCCGGACACCACGTCCAAACAGTACGTCTACGGCGAAACGGCCTATGTCTCGTCCTCGCCTCTGAACGGCGTGCGCTACACGAACGCGCTGACCGGCATCATCGACGAGAACAGCGTGCGCTATGCCAGCTACTGGTATGACAACCGGGGCCGCGTTTACAAGGAAGAGCATGCACCGGCGCTGAACCTCGGTATCGATCGGAACACCATCACGTACAGCTACGACATGTGGAGTAATCCGCAGAACACCGTGGCCGACGCGCTGAACACCTCGCGCACCTACAGCTACACCATCGTCCAGGGCGTACCGCTGAGCACTGGGCAAACCCAGCCGGCCGGATCCGGCAGCGCGGCGGCGACCAGCGCGCAGACCTTTGATGCCAACGGGAACACCACGAGCCGCAAAGACTTCAACGGCAACAAGAGCTGCTACGCCTACGACCTGACCCGCAACCTGGAAACGGTCCGAGTCGAAGGCCTGGCACCGGGCAAGGCCTGCCCGAGCAACCTTGCCACCTACCAGCCGGTCACGACCACCGGCGCCGTCGAGCGCAAGATCACCACCCAGTGGCACGCGACGTACCGGCTGCCGACGCTGATCGCCGAGCCGCTGCGCATCTCCACCCTGACGTACGATTCCGCCACCGGCAACCTGCTGACCAGCACTGTTCAGCCGACCACCGACGCCACCGGCGGTGCCGGGGCGGGCGGGACAGCCAGCGGCACGCCGCGCACCACCACGAACACGTACTACGCCACCAGCGACGCGAGAACCGGCCAGCTGCATACCGTCGACGGCCCGCGCACCGATGTGACGGATGTCACGACCTTCGATTACGACACCACCACCGGCGACCTGACCTCGATCAGCAACGCGCTGAGCCAAACAACGACCATTGGTGGCTACGACGCCAACGGACGGCCGGGCACCATCACGGATCCGAACGGGTTGGCCACCAGTCTGTACTACGACGGGCGCGGGCGGCTGACCAGCACCACCACGGGCGGCGAGACCACCGGCTACACGTATGACGCCGTCGGCAACCTGACCAACGTGTCCCTGCCGGGCGGCGCCAGCTTCACTTACACCTACGACGACGCTCACCGGCTGACCCGGATCACGGATTACTCGGGTAATTACGTCAACTACACGCTGGACGCCGCTGGTAACCGCACGGCGGAACAAGTCCGCGATTCGGCGAACAACTTGGTCACGACGCACGGCCGCACCTTCGACGCGCTGAGCCGCCTGTATCAGGACATCGGCGCGGTGAACCAGACCTCCGTGTTCACCTATGACGCCAACGGCAACCTGCTGACGGCCAAGGATCCGCTGAACCGCCAGACGACGAACACCTACGACGCGCTGAACCGGCTGGCCACCAGCAAGGATGCGCTGAACGGCACCACGGCGCTGGGTTACGACCTGCAGGACCAACTGGTCAAAGTCACCGATCCGCGCAGCCTGGTCACGCAGTACACGTTGGATGGATTGGGCAACCAGAGCCAGCTGGTCAGCCCTGACACCGGTACGTCGACCAGAACGGTCGACGCGGCAGGCAACGTGCTCACCAGCACGGACGCCAAGGGCCAGGTCGGCACATTCACCTACGACGCGCTGAACCGGATCCTGACCGCGATCTACACCAAGTCGCCGGCTACGCCAATTTCGATCACCTACACCTACGACCAGGGCACGGACGGGATCGGCCACCTGACGGGCATTACTGAACCCTCGGGCACCACGGCGTATGGTTATGACCAGCACGGACGCCTGTCCAGCGAGGCTCGGACCGCGCACGGTCTGCAGTACACCACGTCCTACGGCTACGACAGCCAGGGCCGGCTGGCGAGCATCGTCTACCCGTCGGGCCGCCTGATCAGCTACTCGTTCGACAGCGTTGGTCGGGTCAGCCAGATCTCGACCACGCCGACAGGCGGCGGCACGGCGACGATTCTGGCCAGCAACATCCAGTACCAGCCGTTCGGCAGGGTCAAGGGATTCAGCTTTGGGGACGGCACCACGGCGCCGGTGCAAGGCTATGCACGCACCTTCGACACCGACGGCCGGATTGCCACCTACACGCTGAATGACAGTCTGAACACGGTCGGCTACGACACTGCCTCGCAGATCACCTCGATCACCAGCGCGCTGTACCCGCTGATTCCGGCCACGTACGGCTACGACAATGTCAGCCGGCTGACCAGCTACGTTCAGAACAACACGTCGCACAGCTATGGCTACGATGCCGACGGCAACCGGACCACGCAGACGCTGGGCACCAGCACCACAACGTACAACATTGCCTCGGGCAGCAACCGGCTGACGGGCATCGTGCACGGCGGCACCACGGCGGTGAGCCAGGATGCCAACGGGGCGGTTGTCAACGACTTCGACCGGCAGTACACCTATGACCTGCGCGGCCGGCTCATCCAGACCACGACGACGCTGGGCAATGTCAATTTCGAGGTAAACGCGCTGGGCCTGCGCGTGCGGAAGCAGGCTGCCTATGCCGGCGGCGCGGACACGATGTTCTTCTACGACCAGGGCGGCCACCTGATCGGCGAGGTGCCGACGGGCGGGGCGACGTTCTCGAAGGAATATGTGTACCTCGGGGATGTGCCACTCGCTGTCACCGGCGGTACCGGGTTCAATTACGTGCACACCGATCACCTCGGGACGCCGCGAGTCATCACCAATACCGGCGGGCAAATCGTTTGGCAGTGGGACAACCTGGACCCGTTTGGGAACAACGCGCCGAACGAGAATCCGTCAGGTCTGGGCGTCTATCACTTCGACATTGGGTTCGCCGGTCAGTATAGAGATCGCGAGACCGGCATCGTTTACAACATCAACCGCAATCTAAATACGGCGACGGGCCGGTA